>Ga0055584_100000181_pt1 | contig 59919 bp, 64 predicted proteins | sample OSDHelmetaG_FD_58716 | JGI IMG/M metagenome (GOLD analysis project Ga0055584, IMG submission 58716) | Pelagic marine sediment microbial communities from the LTER site Helgoland, North Sea, for post-phytoplankton bloom and carbon turnover... | ecosystem: Environmental > Aquatic > Marine >... | reverse complement strand
CCTAGATTTGAACTAGGGACACAACGATTTTCAGTCGTTTGCTCTACCAACTGAGCTATCGGGGCTTAAATAAAAAAATATTTATTTCTTATAGGAACTTTTAACCAATAAGTCTAGATAGTCTTTTAATTATAAATCATTTTAGTTTTCTATACTACCATCGCCGTCATTATCATCAAGATCTAAAATTTCTGAACCAGGGATATAGTATTCTCCATTTAGCCATTTTAATAGATCCTTGTCCGCGCATCTTCTTGAACAAAATGGTTTATAATCAACATTTTTTGGGGAAGAGCACACAGGACAAAAGGTTATAAATTTACTATTTTTTTTTTTCATTATTAGTTCTATTTTTGCCGATTAAATTCTATTTATTAATAATAATACCATAGCCCATCTATATTAATCAATTATCTTGATATCATAGAATGACACAGGAGATTGTGTATTATCATTATACCTTAATAAAATACTCATTCGCTTTGTTGAAGGTGGGATAGTTCTGTATATCTCAAGGTGAAGAGGCTTATTATTTTTAATATTTTCACAGGATGGAATTACATATAGGTTCACTGGAGGGCTATCATTTATGCCATATCTAACTTCCTTTATAATACAGGAAAAATCCGTAAGATAATCAAAATAAACCCGCAGGTCATTATCTTTATATCCAAAACTAATCCAATCTTCTTGATGTCTTTGCATCCTCTCCTTTTGTGATAAAGTTTTAAATTCATTAAACAGAAGTATAGCACTCGTGATAAAAACTATAAATAAAACCAAACTAATAAACTGATTTCTACTAAGCATAAGTTCTATTCTCTAAAGATTTTTTTTAGATAAATTAAAAAATAATTGATTATTATTAACTCTTATAAACATCATAACCAAGGCCTCTTAACAAATGAATTGTCTCATATGCAGGCAGCCCCACAACAGAACTGTACGAACCAGAAATTTTAATAATAAAAGATTGCGCCTTTCCTTGTATGGCATACCCACCTGCCTTATCAATCCAATCATTAGTCTTTATGTAATATTTTATTTCTTCTTCGCTTAAATTTTTAAATTTTACTCTAGTTTCAGCTAATTTTTTGTAATAATTACCCTTGGCATCTATAATACAAACACAAGTATATACTTTATGATTTTTTCCAGATAATAGTTTAATTGCTTTATAAGCTTCTAAGGCAGAGGTGGGTTTCTCTATAACCCTTGTCCCAACTGCAACAACTGTATCAGCTGATAATATCAAAGAATCTTCAATATTATTTTTTCTTAACTGATATATATGAGTAGCTTTCTCATTAGCTAATCTAATAGCTAAGGATCTGGGCTTTTCACCCTTCTTAATATTCTCATTAATATTGGCTGGAAGGACGACATCAGGAATAATACCTAAGTTGTTAAGTATTTGTATTCGTCTTTCTGATTTACTTGCCAAAATAAGCTTTAATTTTGAGTTCATATAACACACATATTTCTAAATGGAATACTAAATTTTACTTCTTAGATTATCGATATTAAGTCTTATTGCAAGTGATTCTGCGTGAGCATGCAAACCTTCAGCTCTAGCTATCTGTATAGCTTTTGGCGCTAACAAATTAAGGTTATCAGAGTTACATGTTATAATAGAAGTTCTTTTCATATAATTCATTACACCTAAACCTGACGTATATCGGGCCGATCTAGCTGTTGGTAATACATGATTAGTTCCAGCTACATAATCACCTATTGCTTCAGGAGTATAAATTCCCTTAAAAATAGCTCCTGCATTTCTTATATTCTTTTCGTAGTATTCTACATTATTTACATTTAGCTCAAGATGCTCAGGGGCAATCTTATTTACAATATTAACAATCTCTTGATCTGAATTACATAGAATAATAACCCCTTTATTCTTCCAGCTTTTATTAGCAATACTATCTTTTAGATTATTCTCTAGCAAAGAGGCCACTGCTTTATCAACTTGTTTTGCAATTTCTGGATTCGTAGTTACAAATATTGATTGAGCCTCTTCATCATGCTCAGCTTGTGCAATTAAATCTGTTGCAATCCAATTAACATTAGATTCAGAATCACCAATGACCAACAATTCTGAAGGCCCAGCAATCATATCAATACCAACCTTACCAAATACTTGTTTTTTTGCTGCAGCTACATATTTATTCCCTGGCCCAACAATAAGATCTACTGCTTCTATAGTCTCTGTGCCATAAGCAAGGGCAGCAATTGCCTGCGCGCCTCCAATCTTATATATCTCAGTAATTCCACAAATCTTTGCTGCTGCAATTACCAATGGATTTAAATTATCGTTCATCGATGGAACTGCCATCGCAATTCTACTAGCACCTGCTACAATGGCTGGAACTGCATTCATAAGAACTGAACTTGGATAGTTTGCCTTGCCCCCAGGAACATATATCCCAACAGATTCAATAGGTGTCCACCTTGTTCCTAGCTCTACTCCTAATTCATCGATATACTGATGGTCTTTTGGTAAATTCTTACTATGGTGCGCATATATTCTTTTATATGCAAATAATAACGCTTCTATTGTTTCCTTATCGCATTTATCAAATATATTATCTATTTCATCTAAGCTAATTTTAATTGTTTCTATTGTTAATTTATTTATATCAAACTTATTTGTATAGTTAATTAAAGCTGTATCACCTTTAGCTCTTACTTCTTTTACAATTCGACGAACAGCGATGTCTACCTCATCTGAAAGTTCAGCCTTATTTTCTAATATATCATAAAATTCTTTTTCAAAATTTTTTGAAGATGTTTTTAGGTATTTTGGCATAATTCTTTCCTAACTATAAAATTTTATACACTAATCAGATAAACGTTCAATTATAGCACCACAACTAGATAACTTCTTTTCTATATCTTCGAAACCTCTATCAAGATGATAAACTCTATTTACAATAGTTTCACCCTTAGCTGCTAATGCTGCAATTACAAGAGAGACGGAGGCTCTTAAATCAGTTGCCATAACTTGTGCTCCTTGTAATTTTGTAACCCCTTTAATTATAGCCACATCACCATCTAATGTTATATCTGCTCCCAATCTGGCGAGTTCCTGAACATGCATAAATCTATTTTCAAAAATTGTCTCACGTATTCTTGACACACCATCTGATTGAGTCATCATGGCCATAATCTGAGCTTGTAAATCAGTAGGAAACCCTGGATAAGGACTTGTTTCAATATCAATTGGCTTAAGATTATTATTACTTTGGGTTATATGCAATGAATTACTATGCTCTAAGCATTTAACTCCCATTGCCTTCATAATATTTAATGGGTATTGGAGATTCTTACCATTTACATTCATCAGTGTTAGGCTTCCTCCAGTCATAGCTACAGCCATTGCATATGTCCCCGCCTCAATTCTATCAGGTAAGACTGTGTGTTCTGCAGAATTTAACTGGGTTACACCCTCAATATTAATCACTGAAGTGCCTTCTCCTTCAATATTTGCACCCATTGCCCTTAAGCATCTAACTAGATCTACTACTTCAGGTTCTTTGGCTGCATTTTCAATAGTAGTTTGCCCACTAGCAAGTGTTGATGCCATAAGTATATTGTGAGTTGCGCCGACCGAAACTTTTGGAAATTTTATTCTAGCCCCTTTTAGTCCATTAGGTGCTGCAGCAATTACATATCCATCCTCTAATTTTATATCAGCTCCTAGCTCTTGAAGTGCGTTAAGATGCAAATCAACTGGTCTTGTCCCGATTGCACAGCCTCCTGGTAATGAAACTTTTGCCCTTCCTGTTCTCGCTAACAATGGACCGATTACCCAAAATCCTGCTCTCATTTTAGATACAAGCTCGTATTTAGCAAAAAAATTAGAAATTTTTGGAACGCTAACATGCATTGTAACGCCACTAATTTTATCACCAAAACCTTGTGATCCTCTCCCATCTATTGTAATGTTTGCGCCAAGGTCTCCGAGTATTCGTGATAATAAAGTTATGTCTGCTAAATGGGGACTATTCTTTAACGTTAGGGTTCCTTCGGATAATAGGCTGGCAATCATTAATGGTAGAGCTGCATTTTTAGCCCCAGAAATAGGTATTGACCCTATTAATTTAGTACCACCAATGATTTTAATTCTATCCATCTAAACTAACTTCTCGTAATAAATAAATTGATTATTTTCTATCTAGATCTTGTTTTGTATTTTTATCTATCTGCTTTGCAAGATTTATTTTTATTCTGTCTTTCGATTGCGTTTTTCTTCGCTTTAAATTTTCTCTAAGCGCCTCACTTAATATATCCTTATCTTTTTTTTTATTGTCCATATTGTATTTCTTTGTAAATTATAATTTCTTAAAGTAAAGATACAAACCTAATAATATCTAACAAAATAATTATATATTTGCTATATAATATCTTGTATGGCAATTATATTCCATTCGCCGCAGTAGCTCAGTGGCAGAGCGCACCCTTGGTAAGGGTGAGGTCGAGTGTTCAATCCTCTCCTGCGGCACCATATGTGCCATATTTTGTATACTTTAAACTAATATAGTATAAAATATTAGATATCAAACTGATATTTTAATAGTGATTAATATATATTGCAAAATGAAAAAAAAATTAACTATCATTGCTAATACACCATCAATTAATACTAGGCTCCTACTTGACCAAACCGCGCTTGGCGCAAAATCTATACAATCTAATTTAATTGACGTCCAACATTATGAAGCCTCCAAGGCAGACCATAATTGTGTACTAAATTCTTCTGGAATAATAATTGGAACTACTGAAAATCTTGGTTATATGAGCGGAATGATAAAAGACTTCTTTGATCGAATTTATTATGAGTGCCTAGAAAAAACGGAAGGGCTACCTTATGCTATTTATATTAGAGCTGGTCATGATGGGACAAGTACTGATATGAATATCAAAAAAATAATTACTGGATTAAAATGGAAACAAATACAAAAACCAGTTATTTTAAAAGGCGATTGGAATCAAGAATTTTCCCAACAATGTCATACCTTAGGCGCGACAATGGCAGCAGGAATAGAATCTAATATATACTAACTAATACCATACTAAAAAGGCGATGTAATCAATGGATTTTGAGAATAATATAACTTTAGAACAGAAACATAATTCAGTCCCTATCTATATAATAGAATTAAAAAAATTTCCTGAAGCCATTAGTAGTAATCCTCTAGCCATGCAATGGATTTTATCAAATCAGTATGAAGCAAAACCCGGAAAATCCCTTATAATTCCTGACGCCAAGGGAAATATTGTATCTGTATTAATCGGAAAAGAAGAAGAAAATAGCCCATATAATGGGCTGAGTATGTATCTACTTCCTAAAATACTACCCGAAGGTTCATACTATTTTGCAAATAATAAAGAAAAAGTGAGTTTAGCTGCATACAGTTGGTTAATGAGCAATTACAACACATCAAGTATTTCAAAAAGTGAATCTAACGTAAGGTTAAATGTGGATGATCCATTGCTAAGAGATGATGTCTGCAATATTGCTAGCGGTTGTGCTCTTACAATTGATATGATAAACCAGCCTGCTAATATTATGAACCCTGAAAAAATGTCATCAGAAATTTTCAAAATTTCAAAAAAATTTAATGCTAATACAAAAGAAATAGTTGGCGATGAATTATTAAAGCATAATTTTCCTTTAATTCATGCAGTTGGTAGGGCTGGAGAGTATGAACCACGAATTATAGACATGAAATGGGGCAACTCAAATGATCCAAAGATAACTTTAGTTGGCAAAGCGGTTACCTTTGATACAGGTGGACTGAATATAAAACCTGGCAATGCAATGTCAATCATGAAGAAAGATATGGGAGGTGGCGCGAACATACTAGGCCTCGCTTGTATGATTATGCATGCTAATTTAAAAATCAACCTTCGTGTGATCATCCCTATTGTAGAAAATAATATAAGTTCAAATTCATTTAGGCCAGGAGATATTTTAACGAGTAGAAATGGTAAAACTATCGAAATTGGCAATACCGATGCAGAAGGAAGATTGATATTAGCCGACGCATTAGCGTTAGGTGATGAAGATAGTCCTGAAATAATGATTGATATGGCAACATTAACAGGGGCCGCTAGAGTAGCCCTTGGACCTGAATTGCCTCCTTTTTATACAAAAAATAAAATTATGGCTAACGATCTAATGGAGATATCGTTAGAAGAGGAAGACCCTATATGGCATATGCCTTATTGGGAGCCTTATAGCAATTGGTTAAATGAGGATTTAGCAGATATCAACAATGCACCAGCTAAGCCATTCGCTGGATCAATTGTAGCTGCAGAATTTCTAAAAAGATTTGTGAAAAAAACTAACACTTATATACACTTTGATATCTATGCATGGAATCCTGGATCGCATAGGTTCTCTTCCAAGGGAGGGGCCGCGCAAGGTATTAGAACTCTATTTAGTTTCTTAAAGAAAAATTATAATTAGATAAATTTCTAATATATATTTTATATGATGGTCATTTGAATGAAATTTTTTACTGGTCAAAGATTAAAAATTATCGATAATTATACTCCGATTAAATGCAGTCCTAACATAGATTCTGAAACAGTGTCAGAAGCATTGTATGGTGAAAATTTTATATTAAAAAAAATATTTAAAAATTGGTTGTGGGGAGAATTAGAAAGCGATCATTATGAAGGATTTATTTCCATTCATTCGATATCGGATGAAGAGGATGAACATACGCATTATGTTTCAGAATTAAGAACGTATATGTATTCTAAGCCAGATATAAAATCAGTAACAACAGGTATTTTAAGCATCAATTCATTAATAACAGTGGTTGATGAAGTTAGAGGTTTTTCAAAGATAAGTAATAACAGTTATATTTTTACTAAGCATATAGATCTAAAATCAAAAAAAAATAATAATTATATAGACACCGCAATTAAGTTTACAAACACCCCCTATAAATGGGGAGGAAGAACAAGTTTCGGGATTGATTGTTCTGGATTGGTACAATTATCGTTAATGAATTCAGGTTATGAGTGTCCTAGAGATAGCAATCTACAAAAACAAGTATTGGGTAAAAATATCCCATTAGAAACCTGTTTTAATAACCTAAAAAAAGGAGATATTATCTTTTGGGAAGGACATGTTGGCATCATGGTTTCCGATAAGAATATAATTCATGCGAACAGCTTCTCAATGGATACAAGAATTGAAAAACTTACAGATGCGGATAGCAGAATAAGCCAAAATAGCAACAAGATTTGTGAAATTAAGAGGATTATAGCATAATATTATCAAATATTATATCTAACTATTAATGCTTAACGACGAAGAAACTAATTCTTTCGTATAATCATTTTTTGGATTTTGAAGTATATCAGTTGCGCTCCCGTATTCAATTATTTTCCCTTTATTCATTACAATAACTTTATCTGCAATAGAATTTATAACTTTCAAATCATGGCTAATGAAAATATATGATAAATCATATTTAATGCGTAAATTTTGCAATAATTTAATAATTTGCAATTGTATAGAGACGTCCAATGAACTCGTTGGCTCATCTAGCATAATAAATTTTGGTTTTAAAATTAAGGCACGTGCAATCGCTATTCTTTGCCTTTGACCTCCAGAAAATTCGTGTGGGTAACGATCTTTAGCTGAAATATCGATACCAACATCACATAAAGCGTTACACACACGAAGCTCTCTCTCGCTTTTAGTTAGATTTATTTTTTGAGCTATCAAACCTTCTTCGACTATTTGTTCTACAGTCATTCTTGGAGATAAAGATCCATAGGGATCTTGAAAAACAACTTGAATATCGCGTCGATATTTTCTTAATTCTCTAAATGATTTGCCATCTATATAATCTTGATTGAAACGTATCTTTCCCTTACTTGATATTAACCTTATAATAGCAAGTCCTAATGTTGTTTTTCCTGATCCAGATTCGCCAACTATTCCTAAAACTTCACCCTTGCGCAGAAAAAAAGATACATCATCAACGGCTTTTAAGTAATGTGATCTTCGATTAAATATACCTTTTTTTATTGGGTACCAAACCTTTAAATTATCTACTTTCAATATACATTCCGATGAAGACAAGTCTTTTTCATAATTCTTCTCTAATTGTGACCCAAGTAGATGTTTTGTATAATCATGTTGAGGTTTTAATAGTATCCTTCCGGTATCACCATTCTCAACTATTACACCATCTTTCATAACACAAACTTCATCAGAGAAATTTTTTACGATACCTAGATCATGTGTTATAAGTAATATAGACATTCCTATTTCATCTTGTAATTTCTTCAACAATTTAAGTACCTTAAATTGTGTTGTAACATCTAAAGCAGTCGTTGGTTCATCTGCTATTAGTAATTTTGGTTCATTTGCTATAGCGATAGCAATCATAATTCGTTGCCTCTCACCCCCAGATAATTGGTGTGGAAAACTTTCTAACTTATCAGGTACGTTTTTTATACCCACCTTATGCATTAATTCAATTGTTAATGATTTTGCTGACTTATAGGAATGTCCTTTATGTAATACAATTATCTCAGCTATTTGTTTTTGTATTTTATGTAATGGATTCAGTGAAGACAAAGGTTCCTGAAAAATCATTGACATCTCATTCCCTCTAATCTTATCCATATCCCTAGGAGGAACTTTTATTAAATTTTCTGAATTAAATACTACTTTGCTTGATTTGCTAAGAATAGCTGAGCTAGGCAGTAATCCCATTATAGAAAGTGCAGTTAAAGATTTCCCAGAACCAGACTCTCCAACCAAAGAAATAGTCTGCTTTTTCCTTATTTTAAAATTCACATTATCTAAGATATTAATCTCATTCTTATTTTGCATAAAAGATAATGATAAATTTGATATTTCTAGTAGATTTTTATTTGTAGTAATATTATTTATCATTTAAAAATCTTTCTTGGATCAAACGCATCCCTAACCGATTCTCCTATAAATATTAATAAACTTAAAATAATAGCAATCCCAAAGAAACCCGAAAGGCCGAGCCAAGGAGCATGTATATTATTCTTTCCTTGCGCTAATAATTCACCAAGTGATGGCGAACCAGGTGGCAAACCGAATCCTAAAAAGTCTAACGATGTAAGGGTTACTATTGATCCATTTAATAGAAAAGGAATAAAAGTTAATGTTGCAACCATTGCGTTAGGTAATAAATGTTTAAACATTATCTTAAAGTTTGTAACACCCAATGCCCTTGCAGCTGTTACGTATTCAAAATTCCTCGCCCTTAAAAATTCCGCCCTAACAACTCCAACCAAAGAAACCCAGGAAAATAATAAGAGTATAAAAAGTAAAAGCCAGAAACTAGGAACAATTACAGAAGAAATTATAATAAGTAAATATAGAGATGGAATTGAGGTCCAAACTTCAATAAATCTCTGTGAGATTAAATCTACTAAACCGCCAAAATATCCCTGGAGAGCTCCAGCCATTATCCCAATAATTGATGAAAGTGAGGTTAACACTAAACCAAATAATATTGATAATCTAAAACCATATATTAAACGAGCCAACACATCCCTGCCCTGATCGTCAGTTCCGAGCCAATTCCAATTCCAAATTGTACAATCTTTATCGTTGACGGAGTTATTATAACTTACACATCTGTCATCTTTATTAATCATATAGGTAGGTGGCGATGGCGCCGGTAAAGGTAATTCATAATTTATAGTTGAATAATGGTAACGGATAGGCGGCCATATTATCCAACCATTATCAGATATCTCCTCAGAAATTATAGGATCCCTATAATCAGTTTTAGCTAGAAAACCTCCAAATTTTTCTTCAGGATAATCGAAAAATACTGGGGTAAGTAATTCACCTTTGTAAAACATCAAGAGAGGTCTGTCGTTCATAAAAAGCTCTGCAAACATAGAAATGATAAATATTATAGAAAAAATACGTAATGACCAGAGGCCCCTTTTATTCGCTCTAAAGTTTTTTATTCTCCTTATTGCCAGAGGAGAAAATTTATAAAAATTAAATTTTTCCATAATTCTCATTTACTTAATTCTTTGGTTATCCTTAAAGTTCTCTTTTTTCAAAATCTATACGAGGGTCGATCCAATGATAAGCAAGGTCAGATAATAGGTTAACCACCAGCCCTAGTAATGAAAAAATATATAAACTCGCAAAAACAACTGAATAATCTCGATTAATAATTGATTCAAAGCTTAATAGACCCAGACCATCCAAGGAAAATATAGTCTCTATTAACAATGATCCCGTAAAGAAAGCTGCAATAAATGCAGAAGGGAAGCCAGCTATTATTATTAACATTGCATTTCGAAAAATATGCCTTCTAAGAACTTGACTCTGATTTAGCCCTTTGGCTCTAGCAGTTAAAACATATTGTTTTTCTATTTCATCAAGAAAAGAATTCTTAGTTAAAAGGGTTGTTGTTGCAAATGCACCTAAAACCATAGATAGAACTGGTAATGTTATATGCCAAAGATAGTCAATAATTTTTCCATAAAAAGATAATTCATGATAGTTATCTGACACAAGACCCCTTAGAGGGAACCAATCTAAATAACTTCCTCCTGAAAATAAAATAATCAACAATATTGCAAATAAAAATCCTGGAATTGCGTAACTGAATATAACAACACCAGAAGTCCATATATCAAACTTTGAACCGTCCCTTATCGCCTTTAAAATGCCAAGTGGAATAGAAATTATATATGATAAAAATGTCATCCATAATCCTAAAGATATGGAAACTGGTAACTTTTCTATAATTAAATCAATTACAGATATGTCACGGTAGTAACTATCTCCAAAATCAAATCTAAGATAATTTGAGATCATAAAGAAAAATCTTTCCAATGGAGGTTTGTCAAAACCAAATTGTCTTTCTAATTCTAAGATAAACTCTGGGTCCAAACCCTGCCCACCTCTGTATTTATTATCTCCAGTTGTATTGTTAGAACTTTCAATTCCAAAATCTGTAATATTTGCTCCCGATATTCTTGATGTAGCTGAAACTTCAGCCCCTGATATTTGGGCAATAATTCTTTCAACAGGCCCCCCTGGTGCAAATTGAATAATAGCAAAACTTATTGCCATAATGCCAAATATAGTAGGAATAAAAAATAAGATTCTTTTAAATATATATAATACCATAATTGAATTATACCCTTGTTATAATTTAAGAATCCTTAATTAGACTTTATCCACCAAGTGGATAAATTAAAATTATAACCAGGAATAACATCTGAGTGATCAAACTTATCCCACCTAGCGGTTCTTGTGCCCGAGGAATAGTAATGCGGAACAACAAAATAATTCAATTTTAGAACTCTATCCAAGGCCTTTGTAGCTGCAACTAATTCTGAGCGATCTTTTGCAAATATAATTCGATTAATCAACCTATCAACACCCTCATCTTCAATACCTATAGAGTTTCTAGATCCTACTAATCTAGCAGATTCTGATCCCCAATAATCTCTTTGTTCGTTCCCTGGCGATAGGGATTGAGGAAAATTATCTATTATTATATCAAAATCAAAATTATCTACACGTTGCTGATACTGGGTTATATCTACTACTCTAATGTTAGCTTCAATCCCAAGAAGTCTTAGATTTTTGATATAGGGATTTATGATTCTCTCCATATCACTTTGCGAAACTAAGAATTCAACTTTAAATGTCTCATTTGTAAGCGAGTTTAATAATCTACCATCTTCTAAGAACCAACCAGCTTCCTTTAATAAAATACTAGCTTCTCTTAGATTATTTCGATTATTTTTAGATTTCCCACCAATTGAATTTTGGTATATGTCAGTGAAGACCTCGTTAGATAAAGAACTCCTTATATCAATTAATATCTCCAACTCCTCACCAATAGGAGATCCTGTTGATTCTAGCTCTGAGTTGTCAAAGTAACTATCAATTCTTTTATATTGATTATAAAATATATTTTCATTTAACCATTCAAAATCAAAAGCCAAATTAAATGCTTTTCTAACTCTTATATCCTTAAATTTGTCTTTTCTTGTATTAAATGCAAAAGCTTGCATCCCTTGAACATTTTTACTTTCAAATACTTCTAACTTTATTTCTCCATCTTCTAATGCTTTTGAAGAATAACCTGTTGCCCACCTTTTGGCAGAGTTTTCAAACACAAAATCTATTTCTTCTGCTTTAAATGCTTCCAATAAAACAGTAGAATCTCTAAAATATTCAAAAATTATCTGATCAAAATTATATAACCCTCTGTTTACAGGAAGATCTTTTGCCCAATAATTTTTAACTCTTTCATATTTTACATTTTTACCTACAGATATTTCAGAGAATTTATAGGGACCTGATCCTAATGGAAACTCTAGGGTTGAATTTCCGAAGTCTCTCGCCAATCCATCGCTTCCTTCACTCTCCCAGTAATGCTTTGGTAATATAGGAAATTGACCCGTAATTAGAGGTAACTCTCTATTTCCTTTTTGATCAAAATAAAACCTAACCTCATAGTCAGATATTTTTTCAACACTTAAGATATTTTTGTAATAAAACTTATAATGTGGATGATTTTCTTTCAGAGAACTTAAACTCCAAACTATATCTTCTGGAGTTATTGATTGCCCATCATGCCACTTTGCATTCTTTCTTATCTTGTAAGTAACATAAGAGTAATCATCAGGATGCGAAACGCTTTCGGCAATCAATCCATAGTAAGAGAAAGGCTCATCATCAGACCCGACCATTAGAGTATCGTAAATGTCAAAAGATCCGTAAGCAGGGGTACCTTTTATATTAAATGGGTTTAACGTATCAAAAGTTCCCACAACAGCTCGCCTTATTTTGCCGCCTTTTGGAGATTCTGGGTTAATATAATCAAAATTTTTAAAATCTTGATTATATTTCAAGCTATCGCCTAGCGTAAGACCATGATTCCATTGTACTTGGTTTGAAGATGCAACAGTTACATTATATATGCAAACAAAGAAGATAACTAATGTCTTTATAATAGAAACCACATTTCCCCATATTAATTTTGAGTGAAGATAATTAATTTATTACAAGAAAGATGCCACGTATTAATTATTGTTACAACAATTAAAAATAGGATTCTATTTACAAAAAATAATTATTTAGACTTAGTTATTAATTATTTTAGAATTAGATTCAGGAGAAATTTCTAATAAATAAGCTATGATATTAGCTCTATCTGTCGGTTTTTTTATACCAACAAAACTCATATTAGTACCAGGAAGCCATTCCTTTGGAGCTTCTAAAAATAGGTTTAGACTCTCAAAGTCCCATACCCCACCTTCTTCTGACTTTTGGGATAAAGCAGATGAATAAGAAAATTCAGCAGCAGATGCCATTTTCCTATCAACAACGCCATAGAGATTTGGGCCAACTTTATTAGGCATTCCAGCTTCAAAGTTATGGCAAGATGCGCATTTTTTTGAAACTTTCTTTCCTTTTTCAGAACTGGCTAGACTTAATAATTCAGTTAAACTTGGTCCCTCAACAATAATATTATCTGCATCAGAGTTTCCTTGTGCTTCGGCGACTAGAGTTTCAACAACATATGCCTGCTTTTCCAGCTTCGGAGTTGCATAAATCATATCTGAAAGAAAACTAAGACATAACACAAATAATGCAGTCCCAAGGACCGCACCAACAATTTTATTAACTTCAAAATTATCCATAATTCACCACTTCCAATTAAGTTATTTTACTTATAGTATTAAATTAATTAAAATTTATATAAATAATAATTATTACTAATAATTTCTAGTTTCACTACAATCAAGTAAATATTTTATAAATATGTGAATCAAGGTAAAAAAATGATTAAAAATGAAAAAACAATGATCATAATACCAGCAAGAATGGAGGCTACCCGCTTGCCTGGAAAACCTCTTATGATCATTGATAACAAACCTATGATTGTACATATTTGGGAGAAAGCAATTATGTCTGTTGCAGATAAAGTCATTGTAGCAACTGATTCTGATAACATAATAGAAGAAATAATAAAACGTGGCGGGCAAGCTATAAAAACCGGTTCTGACCATAAAACTGGATCCGACAGAGTATACGAGGCGTTATTAAAGGCTGATTTAGAAGGAAAATATTCTCACATCATGAATCTTCAAGGTGATATTCCAACGATCGATCCAAATATTATTAATTTAGCAATTGAAAAAATTAAAAAAACCAATGCAGATATAATTACATTTGGCAAAAAAATTACAAATAAGAAAGATATTAAAGATCCAAATGTTGTTAAAGTTGCTACTAATTTAACAGCATTAGGGTCAGAGTCTCCTGCTTTATATTTCTCTAGATCACCAATACCATATGGCAAAGGCAACTATTATGAGCATATTGGCCTTTATATGTACAAGCGCCATGCCCTAGAAAAATTCATTTTAAGTAGCCAGACAATATTAGAAGAAAGAGAAAGTCTTGAGCAAATACGAGCATTAGAAAATAATTTAAAAATTAATATAATTTTAATAAAAGATAATATAATTGGAGTTGATACAATTGAAGATTTTAGAAAAGCAAAAAAACTGATTGAAAATCAATCGAAAGATAAAAAATGAACGAAAAAGAAAATAAAATAGTCTTTCAGGGAGACAAAGGAGCTTATTCACATATAGCATGCGTCAATAAATATCCAAATATGGAAGCAATCCCTGCCCAAACATTTGAAGATGCATTCGCGTGCGTTGAGGAGGGAAAAGTCAAATACGCCATGATACCTATTGAGAACTCTCTTGCTGGGCGTGTTGCTGATATTCATTACTTACTGCCTACTTCAAATTTGTATATAGTTGATGAGTTCTTTTTACCTATCAGACATCAGTTAATAACCGTAAAAGATTCTAGTTTAGAACAAATAAGTCATATAATGAGTCATAGACATGCCCTTGGCCAATGTAGAAAGATTATAAGAAAGTTAAACCTAAAACAAATAGTAGCAGCTGATACCGCTGGTTCAGCAAGAATAATTTCAGAAAAAAATGATCCAACTATAGCCGTTATAGCAAGCGAACTAGCAGCAAAAACATATAATCTAAAAATATTAGAAAAAAATATTGAAGATGCTGATCACAATACCACTAGATTCATCATACTATCTTCAGAACCTGATGACGCCGAGCCGAACACAGGACCAACTATAACCAGTCTAGTCTTTCGCGTTAGGAATGTACCCGCAGCTCTTTATAAAGCAATGGGTGGATTTTCTACGAATAATGTTAATATGACAAAATTAGAATCTTATATAGTGGGCGGTAGTTTTGCAGCGGCACAGTTCTATGTTGATATTGAAGGACATCCTAGTGATAATAACGTTCGTCTAGCATTAGAAGAACTTGATTTTTTCTCTAATGAACTTAGAATATTAGGCGTTTATCATGCTAGTGAACTAAGGATAAAGATTGAAGAAGAGAGTAAAAGTAGAAAATTTGTTAATAGTCCATATAGCAAAATATTATAAATCTATTTTTGTTAATTAATTATACAATTACATAAGAAGAATGTAGCACATTTCTCACCCTTTGCTATAATAGGTATTGAGAAGTTGGCAATAGGCATATTTGTCGCCAACCGAGTCAGATCTGGAAAGAAGCAGCTCTAACGATCATAGTATGGGTTATGTGTTCAACTTCTCACCTATTAGTTATTTTTCTATTATTAAATAATATGAATTAAAACAAAAAAATGAAATAATATAATGAGAAAAAATCCATGACTGATAAGGGTCCTTCAGAAGATAATAAATTATATAAAAATTATAAAGTCCTTGCACGTAAATATAGACCAACGAATTTTACGGAATTAATAGGCCAAGATACAATGGTGCAAACTTTAATTAATTCATTTAATTCTGGAAGAATACCGCAGGCATATATGTTAAATGGCATCAGGGGAATTGGTAAAACAACAACCGCTAGAATATTGGCTAGAGCTTTAAATTACTCACTAGAAAAGAATAAAGAAACCCCAACAGTTGACATAAAGAAAATTGGACTTAATTGCGAAGCTATAATGGAATCTCGGCATCCAGACGTATTTGAAATGGATGCGGCATCAAATACTGGTATTGACAACATCCGTGAAATAATTGGACTAGCACAAACAAAACCGTCCTTAGCTAAATATAAAATATTTATTATAGATGAAGTCCATATGTTATCTAGACAAGCCTTTAATGGTTTATTGAAAATATTAGAGGAACCCCCAGAACATGTTAAATTTATCTTTGCAACGACTGAAATTAGAAAAATACCAATCACAGTAATCTCAAGATGCCAAAGATTTAACCTACAAAGAATTGCTCAAGGTGCTCTAGAAGAGTATCTAGAAAAGATAATAAAAATAGAAAATGTGATTTCTGATAAATTATCTCTATCTGTAATAGCCAAAGCTTCTGATGGTTCCGTTAGAGATGCTCTGTCGCTTCTTGATCAGGCAATTGTTTTGTGTGAAAGCAATATAACATATGAGAAAATTTATAATATGTTAAATTATTCTGACCAAGGTGTGGTGATAGATTTGTTTAAAATAATAATACTTGGAAAAATAGATGAGGCTCTAGAAAAAATAAAACAAAGCTATAAAAATGGACTAGAGCCGCTTACCATTCTTACTGACCTTGCCGAAATAGCTCACACTTTCACGTTAATCAAAATCAATAAAGAAAACAATACTTCGTTCAATCTAACGAATGAGCAATTTATGGATGCTAGTCAATTCATTGATGCCATTGATATGTCATCTTTAGTACATATGTGGCAAATGCTTTTAAAAGGTTACAAAGAAATTGAATACTCTTTCAATGCTTTTATGTCATTGGAAATGCTTCTGGTTAAACTATGCTACTCATCTCAACTTCCACCAATCAGTGATATTATTAGCAAATTAGAATCCAAAATTATTACAGAGAGAAAAACCATTGATCATTCGCCTCGTGAAGATGATATAAATATTGATAAAATAATAAGACCTAAAACATACGAAGAGGCAATCTCAATTGTTGGTGATTATGATATAAGGTTAATTGGGCTTATTGATGATTATATAAAACTAGTTAAATACAAAATAGGTTATATTGAGATTGAACTACTCAACGGTTATCCAGATGATATAATAAATAATTTCAAATCAACGCTTGAAAAAGCTACATCCTTAAATTGGGATATTAACGTTACGGACAGTCATAATAAACCAATAAATAAAGATGCCTTAACAGTAGAAAATTTTAAAAATTATTTCCCTGATGCCGAAATTATTAATAAAGATTAATATAAGAGATTAATACTAAAGAAGGAAAGGCTTATATGTCTAATATATTTGGGATAATGAAGCAGGCTGAAAAGCTTCAAGAAAAAATGAAATCTATGCAAGATAATCTATCTTTAATAGAGGCTGAAGGTGCTTCGGGTGGTGGATTAGTAACTATTAAAATAAACGGTAGCGGGGACATAAAAAATATAGATATCGACCCCTCCATACTAATTGCAAGCGAAAAAGAGATTATAGAAGATCTAATCATTGCAGCTTACAGTGATGCAAAATCTAAAGCCAATATCGAGGTTGCAAAAAAAATGAAAGAAGTGGCTGGAGACCTTCCTATTCCTCCAGGTTTTAACCTAGGACTATAGAATAATGAAATCATCAGTAGGCCCTGAAATAGAAACTTTTATTAAACTTCTGTCTAAATTACCAGGATTAGGTCCGCGATCTGCAAGAAGAGCCGCTTTAACAATAATAAAAAAACGCAACCAATTGCTTGATCCTCTTAAAAAATCTTTTATAGAAATATCTGAAAAAATAGAAATTTGTGATATTTGTAATAATGTAGATGTTGTTAATCCTTGTAGTATATGTCAGGATATAAAGCGTAATTCTACAATTATTTGTGTTGTTGAAGAAGTATCAGATTTATGGGCACTTGAAAGAGCTAATGCAATAAATTGCCACTACCATGTTTTAGGTGGTGTATTAAATGCACTGGACGGAATTGGGCTTGAAGAATTAAACATTAAAAAATTGATTGATAGGGTTAATAATCCTGATATTAAAGAAGTTATATTAGCCCTAAATGCAACTATTGATGGACAAGCCACTATACATGTTGTCTCCGAACTTATAAGCAATAGAAACATTAAAATTACTAAAGTCGCACATGGCGTTCCTGTTGGAGGAGAACTAGATTATTTAGACGACGGAACATTAAGCCAGGCAATTGCAGCAAGAAGTGTAACTGATTAATAATCATAGTGTTGATTCTATGCTCTTAGTTTTTTTCTCTTCATCAAACTCCAAAGATTCTAGCTTACGGCCACTACTTGTTATCTTATCTGAAGATATAGCAATTTTTTCTAAATCTTGGTTTGCTAAATTAAAATGCTTTTGTAAACCAGAAACCCTTATTGATAATCTTTCAACATCTGAAATCATTTTACTTACTTCAGACCTTATGACATTCGCTTGGTCTTGCATTTGGTTGTCCCTTATTAGAGATTGCATAGTTTGAACGGTTAGCATCAGCATATTGGGGGATACTATAATAATTTTTAATTTATAAGCCTTTTGAATAAGATCACTAAATTGTTCGTATAAGTCTGCATATATAGATTCCGCAGGAACAAACATCATTAAAGGATCTCTAACTTCTCCTGGAATGGCATATTTCTCAGAAATATCCGTTAGATGTTTATTGATGTCAATTCGGATTCTTGATTCGGCAGTTTTTATATCTAAACTATTATTTGCAGATCTTAGTGCGGTAAAAGATTCAAGTGGAAATTTAGAATCAATTACAAGAACTTCATTTGAATCTGGCATTCTGATAATACAATCAGGCCTTTTTCCGTTAGTTAATGTAAACTGAAATGAATAAGATTTAATCGGTAAACTATCTACTATAATAGCTTCCATTCTACCTTGCCCATACGCACCGCGCTCCTGTTTATTGCTTAAGATATCTTGTAAGCTAACTACCTTGGATGATAATTCTGTTATATTCTTTTGTGCGTTATCAATAACAGCAAGTCTTTCGTTTAATTTAGTTAGATTCTCTCCTGTCTTACTTGAGTTTTCAGATAAGTTCTGTGATAGCTTTGTCATCATCTGATCTATTCTTTGATCAAATGAATTTTTTAAATTTTCATGATTACCCGAGGAAGTATCTGCAAGCGCCATTAATCTACCAGTCAGTTCGTTATGTAGATTTGTTATCAATAATATTTGACCCTTAATGTCATTATCTTTATTTTTTTTAAAGATATTTAAATAAAATACTCCTGCAATAACGATAATTATAACAAGTATAATCAACAAATTTGTTATTACTAATTGATCATTTAGCATCGATTCCTACGCCTATTATATTTTATTTATTACCACTATACATAGATATTTCATTCTAATATAATTAAATACAAACTTAAATTATTAAATTGAATAAAAATTATGACAATCTATGATATTTTAACTCTACCTAATAAAATATTACGCGAAAAATCTGAACCGATAAAAAATATCGATGAAGAGATAAAAGCAATATTAAATAATATGGCAGAAACAATGTACGCTGCGCCAGGCATAGGACTTGCTGCAGTTCAAGTGGGAATCAAAAAAAGACTTGTAGTCATGGATTGTTCTAGAGAAGAAGATAAAAAAGAACTTATAAAATTAATAAATCCAGAAATTATATCAAAATCTAATGAGAAAAGTATATATGAAGAAGGTTGCTTATCTATTCCTGATTTTTCTGAAGAAGTTGAAAGATTTTCAACTTGTATTGTAGAATATATTGATATAAACGGTAAAAAACAAATACTGGAATGCGATGATCTAATGGCAACATGTGTTCAGCATGAGATAGATCATCTTAATGGCAAACTCTTTATAGACCATATATCAAGACTGAAACGTGAAAAAATTATTCGTAAATTTATTAAATTATCTAAACAGAAATTATCTAAATGAAATTAAAGATTATATTTATGGGGACATCTGATTTTGCAGTACCGGCTCTATGCAAAATACATAGTGCTGGGCACAATATATCAGTTGTTTACACCCAACCACCAAGATTATCGGGCCGCGGCTTGAAGAGGAATCCATCTCCTATACAAAATACTGCGGAACAAAAAAAATTAATTTTAAGATCTCCTGAAAAAATTATAAATGAAGATGAAATCAATTATTTAAAAGGTTTAAATGCAGATATTGGAATTGTTGTTTCTTTTGGGCAATTAATACCAAACGAAATATTAAAAGCAACAAAATATGGTTTCTTAAATATTCACCCTTCAATATTACCGAGATGGAGAGGTGCATCTCCTATCCAAAGGACATTAATAAATGGAGACAAATCAACTGCAGTAAATATCATTAGAGTTGATGAAGGCTTGGATACTGGAGATATATGTTTATCTGAAATAATTAATATTCCTGAAAATATTACATATGGTGAGTTAAGCAATGACTTATCAGACGTTGGTGCAAATTTAATTATCAAAGCTCTTAATTTAATTTCTAATGGGACTGCTAGTTTTAAACCTCAGAATAAAATCGGTATTAGCTATGCAAAAAAAATTGAAAAGAGTGAGACGCGAATCTCATTTAATAAAAATGCCAATGAAGTCCATAATCACATAAGGGGCCTAAGTCCAAACCCATCAGCATGGTTTGAATATAAAACTGAAAAAGAAACTATTAGAATAAAAGTTCTTTCGTCTGAAGTTATGAATAAAAATGGTAAACCTGGAGTAGTCTTAGATAATGAGCTAACAATTGCCTGTAAAAAAGGTGCCGTCAAACTCACAAGACTTCAGAGACCTGGGAAAAATCCAATGGATAACATATCCTTTCTAAGAGGTATCAATATTTCTAAGGGTATGAATATTAGTGAATTTATATGAGATACAAATTAACAATAGAATATGATGGAACGCCATTCCATGGTTGGCAAATACAGGATAATTTAGCTACAGTACAAGGGTGCATATCAGATGCAATACAAAAATTTACAAATGCTTATGTTAGCGTTAATGGAGCGGGTAGAACAGATTCTGGTGTTCATGCAAATGCACAAGTTGCACATATAGATTTAGATGACAAATGGAATGAGCACACGATATTAAACGCAATAAATTATCACCTCCGCCCCAATCCAATAACAATCATTAAAGTCGAAAAAACTGATGGTGATTTCGATGCTAGATTTTCAGCAATCAAAAGATATTATATTTATAAAATAATAAATAGGAATGGCCATCTTTCTCTTAAAAAAAATCGAGCGTTACACGTACCAAGAAAATTAAATACTGAGAATATGCAGAAGGCTGCAAAATTATTTATTGGTAAACATGACTTCACAGCTTTCAGATCAGCGCATTGCCAATCAAAATCACCAATTAAAACCCTAGATAATGCGTCTATAGAAATAAAAGAGGATGAGATTAATATTCACTTTAACGCAAAATCTTTTCTTCATAGACAGGTTCGTTCCATGGTTGGCACTTTATTGAAAATTGGAGAAAATGATTGGCCTATAGATAAGATTAGTGAAATTCTTAAGTCTCAAGATAGATCACAATGTGGACCAGTTGCTGGGGCTCATGGACTATATCTTGATAAAATAGATTATCCAAAAGAATCTGAGTAACAGCAATTTAAAGCTAAAAATTTTCAAAATAATTAGCAATGCTATGTTGATAAATAGACTGTAGTTGGTTTAATTCATCAAGAGAAATATTCTCATCTACCTGATGCATAGTCCTTCCAACAAGACCAAATTCTACAACCGAACAGTATTGTGATATAAATCTGGCGTCTGAAGTACCTCCATCAGTTGATATATTCGCTTTCAAGCCAGTAATTTTAAATATTGAGTCCAATATTAATGATGAGAACTTACCCTCTTTCGTTAAAAATGAGTTAGCAGAAGATTTTATTATTAAATTCCAATTTATATCTTTAAAAGAATCTAAGCTAACATCCTTCAATTTTTCATTTAACCATGAAAATAAGGATGCCTCATCCCATAAATTATTATATCTGATATTAAATACTGCTCGAGCTTCGGAAGGAATTATATTCATAGCTTCATTGCCAATATCTATTGATGTAACCTCTAAATTGCTTGCGATAAAATTATCATTACCACTATCTATAGGAGTATTTATTAATTTATCTAATAATTTTATTAAAACAGGAATTGGATTGCTGGCCTTATCAGGATATGCAACATGGCCTTGTTCACCATTTACTTTAAGTTCACATGACAAGCTACCCCTGCGACCAACTTTTATTGTATCCCCTAACGCCTTAACATTCGTTGGCTCTCCAACAATACAAGAATCAATATTTATATTATTATTTTTCAACCATTCTAAAACTTTAGAGGTTCCATTAATTGCCAACCCCTCCTCATCTCCTGTAAGAAGTATGCTAATAGTGCCCTTAAAATTTTTTTTATCTTTAATATGTTCAAGCATAGCAAAAATCCAAGCTATAATCGAACCCTTCATATCCTCAGCCCCACGACCATAAATTCTTCCATTCTTTGTTTCACCTCCAAACGGTAAATATGACCATTGGCTTATATCACCATATGGCACAACATCAACATGACCAGCAAAGCATAAATGGGGCGAACCTTTACCAAACGAAGCATAAAGATTATCAACTGGGTAGGTGTTTTTAGAGTTAAAAGTTAATCTTTTTATATAAAAATCACTTTCACATAAAATTTCTTCAACAAAATCAAGTGCTTGTTTAGCATTTGGTGTGATACTTTCGCATTGAATAAAAGATTTTAATGTGTTTTCTAAACTCAATTTATACACTTCATTTCATATTTTTTATTATTAGAAATAATTATAATCTTAATAAATCGTTAGTCGATGTTTTTTCTCTAGTCTTCTGATCAACTGTTTTAACAATTACAGCACAATATAAAGATAACTTATTATTCTGAATTTCACCAACAGAAGTTGTTTCTAAATTTCCTGGAACAACTACAGAATAAGGGGGAACCTTCCCATACATTACCTTTCCGGTTTGTCTGTCTACTATTTTTGTAGAAGATCCAATGTATACACCCATTGATAAGACGCTACCTTGACCAACTATTACTCCCTCAGCAACTTCCGATCTCGCCCCAATAAAACAATTATCCTCTATTATAACAGGGTTTGCTTGAAGGGGTTCAAGAACACCGCCAATTCCTGCACCACCAGAGATATGACAGTTTTTTCCTATTTGAGCGCAAGAACCAACAGTTGCCCAAGTATCAATCATCGTACCTTCATCAACATATGCTCCGATATTTACAAAGCTTGGCATTAGAACCACATTTTTACCAATATATGCTGATTTTCTAACAACTCCATTTGGTACGTATCTAAAACCTGCTTCTTTGTATTTTTCTTCTGTCCATCCAACTGTTTTCCCTGGAACCTTATCAAACCAAGTTGCATAAGGTCCAGCCAATGTAGAATTTTTATTGGTTCTGAAACTTAATAATATTGCTTTTTTTATCCATTGGTTTACCACCCACTCATCATTTATTTTTTCACAAACTCTTATCTCACCACAATCTAATAGATTAAGAGTATCATTAACTGCCTCAATCTCGTTAGGCTCAATATTTGTCTTTTCAAACGCACTATTTATTATACCTATTAGCTCTGAATTCATTTTTATAACCTTATAAATTTATGTTTTTAATTATCTAATTATTATCTCAATTTAAAAAAAAAGAATTAAGATAATAATGTACCACTTCCATCCTCTGTGAATAACTCTAATATTATTGCGTTCAAAACTCTTCCATCAAGAATAACAGCTTTTTCTACACCAGAACTAATAGCATCCAAGCATGTTTCAATCTTTGGAATCATACCTCCTTTAATCGTACCATTATTAATTAAATCATTGGCCGTGTTCTTTGAAAGGTCCTTTATCAAATTACCTTCCTGATCTAGAACCCCCTTTATATCCGTTAACATAAGAAGTCTTTTAGCTCCTAAGGAGCTTGCTATTGCTCCAGCAGCTGTATCTGCATTTATATTATAAGTAACATTATTCTTGTCGATACCAATTGGAGCAATAATAGGAATAAAACCAGAGTCACAAAGCCTAACTAATTTCTCTGGATTAATCAATTCTGGTTCACCAACATATCCAAGGTCAATAACCTTCTCTACATTCGAATCTGTCTTATATGCTTTCTTATTCAACTTCCTAGCAAGAATTAATGGTCCATCTTTTCCTGAAATACCAATGGATTTACCACCAGAGCTATTAATATCACTCACTATTTTCTTATTTATAGTTCCAGCTAGAACTTCTTCTACCACCTCTATAGTTTTCTTGTCTGTAACTCTTAGTCCATTGATGAATTGGCTGTCTATACCTAAACTATTCAACATCTCGCCTATCTGAGGACCTCCACCATGAACAACTATAGGCTTCATTCCTGCTTGCTTTAACATAACAATATTTTGTGCAAAAGAAGTAGAAAGTATACTATCACCCATAGCATGACCACCATATTTAACGACTATATATTCTCCGCTATAATTTTGCATAAACGGAAGTGCTTCTGCTATAATTTGTGCTCTGGTAAGCGACGTTATATTATTCATTTTATAAATTACCTCTGCAAAATATAATCTATATTAACTTAAAAATAGTTGATCTAAGTAAATCTAATCCTATATTATCTTTTGACGATGTTAAGTGAAAAAATGGTCTTGCTGCACCATGTTTTGATATTATAGAATTCGTATTCTTACACAAAGAATTAAGACTTTCTTTTTTTACTTTGTCTAATTTAGTAAGAACAATTTGATACGAAACAGCTGCTTCGTCTAATATATTCATTACTTCAATATCAATTGGTTTTATGCCATGCCTTGAATCAATTAATAAAAACACACACTCTAAGTTAACTCTTCCTCTTAAATAATCAAAAGTAAGCAATTTCCATCTAGTTATATCGTCTTTACTTGCCTTTGCATAACCAAAACCAGGTAAATCTACGAGAACCAAGGCATCATTTTGATTAAAAAAATTTATAGTTTGTGTACGTCCCGGTGTATTTGAAACACGGGCTAATTTCTTCATGCCCACTAAAGAATTAATTAAGCTTGATTTTCCAACATTTGATCGTCCTGCAAATGCGATTTCAGGTAGTGCTATATCTGGAAATCCATTATTCTCAACAACAGACAAAATAAATTCTGATGACCTGGCAAACAGTTTCTCACCGGCACGCAATTCATTAAGAGAAAAGTCACTCTTTGAAATTACTGGATCTTCTTTTTTTGACTCTTCTTGTATAAGTTCTGAATATTCGACCAAAGCTCTACTTTCACTCCCATTCTTTTCATAATTACATATTGCTGCAAACTTGACAAAGTATTGTTCCATGCCCAATAAACAACGAGACCGGCTGAGAATTGTGCCAATAAAAATGTAAATGCAACTGGCATCCAGGTAAAGATCTTTTGCTGTATTGGATCTGGTGGGGATGGATTTAATTTCATTTGAACAAACATTGTAAATCCCATTATAATTGGCCAAACTCCAATTACTAAAAATGAAGGAGGCGACCACGGGATTAACCCAAAAAGATTAAATATTGAAGTCGGATCTTTTACGGACAAATCAACTATCCAACCAAAAAAAGGTTCGTGTCTCATCTCAATTGTACAAAATAAAACCTTATACAAAGCAAAGAAAACAGGTATCTGGATAATTATAGGCAAACAACCTGACATTGGATTTATTTTTTCATCTCTATACATTTGCATGAGAGCTTGCTGTTGCTTCGGTCTATCGCCTTTGAATTTTTCTCTTATCGCCGCCATTTCAGGTTGAAGTTTCTTCATCGCGCTCATTGATTTGTAAGCTTTATTTGCAAGAGGAAAGAAGAATAACTTTATAATGACAGTAGCAAATAATATAGCCACTCCATAATTACCAAAAATGCTATTTAACCAACTTAATAAATAAAACAATGGCTTGGTTATAAAATAAAACCATCCCCAGTCTACTAATAAATCAAGATTTAATAAACTGTACGTATCCTCATATTTATCAAGGATGTTAACTCTTTTGGCGCCCGAAAAAACATAAGAAGTTGAAGTAGCAGTTTCGCCTTTATTTATCGAAATTTTTGAACCGAGGAAATCTGTTTGAAAAATATTTCCATTATTACTTGATGTATATCTTCCTTGATATTGCATATTAGGATCTGGAGCAATAACTGTTGCCCAATTTTTATCTGTAAAACCTAACCAACCGCCCATAATATCGTTATAAACCTCAGTTTCATCGATTATATCATCATAATCTGCTTTTTTCTCTCCCTCTTCACCCAACACGCCAATAAAACCTTCGTGCAAAATAAAGAAATTTAAAAGATCTTCTGGTATACCATGCCTAGAAATAAGGGCATAAGGAAACAAATCAACAGTAGAATCAGTATTATTATAGACTTGTTGATCAACGGTAAATGCAAAATCTTCATCAACCATTATCTTTCTTTTAAAAGTTAAACCATTGCCATTATCCCAAGACATTACTATTGGATTAGTTGACGTAAGGACGCTTCCTTCTTCTAAGCTCCATAGCGTATTCTCTGAAGGGAGTGTTATGTTTTTGCCAGAGGCCTCAACCCAACCATGGTGAACATAATAAGGGTTAGATGTTCCAAGTGGCGATAAAATTTTTACAAGTTCACTTCCTGGGTCTAGGTCTACTCTATAATTTTTTAAATTCAAGTCATCAATTTTCCCACCCAATAGTGATATAGATCCTATCAAACTATCTGAATTAATTTCAACCCTTGGAATATTCTGACCTCTAGAAATATCTTTTGTATTATCCAAAACTACGTTAGCAGGAGGTACGTTTATTGAATTTCCTACATTCTCTGGGAACGGGATAGAGATACTTGAATTTTCAACTAATAATTTACTAGACTCCTCGGTAACTAATCTAGCCTCAAGATCTTTTTCTTCTAATTGAGGGTTTCCGATAAAGAATTGCCATACAACTAGCACTGCAATTGAAAGGCCTATAGCTAAGATAAAATTACGTTGTTCATTCATTTTCTATTTAGTCCGGATGTTAATTCAAGTTATTATAAATCTTTCAATGAAGTTTGTTTATAGATTGCTCTAAATCTTTTAAAATACTATTAAAAGAATAGTTATTTATATATTTTCTCGCTATAAGAACGTAATCGTAATATTCTCTTGAATTCTCATCTAGCGAAATTCTTACAGCTTCTTTTAATCTTCTTTTTGCTCTATTTCTAATCACTGCATTACCAATTTTTTTAGAAGCCGTAAACCCAGCCCTAGGATTCTTCTGATCAGAATCTCCATGATGGTAAGCAAGTATAATAAATGATGGGGTTATACACTTTGCGCCTTTATCAGATGCTCTTAAGTATTCTCTTCTACTTTTTAAGTATTCCATTGATTTAGACGCCTAATTTATGGCCGGAAATTTTAAGCAGATAAACGCTTACGTCCTTTAGCACGACGTCTAGCTATTACTCTTAATCCACCACTTGTAGCTTTACGTGAACGAAAACCGTGACGTCTTTTTCTTACTAGAACACTTGGTTGGTATGTACGTTTCAAAACAATAACTCCAAAAAATATAAAAAATAGATTATCTATAAATCATTAATATATCATTCTAAAGACAATTAATATAAAATTATACAACGATCAATAATTTAATATAAAATAAAATATTATATTTATATAGAAGCACTCTGGTAACAAGTCAACCAAGTGTTGACTAAATATCATCAATTAATATTTAATTTTAAATATGTATAATAAAATGATAAATTTTTCTGGTAAAAAATATCCTGGTAAAAATAATCTAATAACAGATGTTGGCGGATTAATGGTTGGTAATTCAGAGGATGAAGATATTATCACAGGGGTTACGGCATTAGTTCCTAGTCAAAAGTTTATTGCTTCATGCGATATTCGTGGAGGAGCACCTGCAAGCCGTGAATTAGATCTATTGGACCCAATTAACACGGTGAATGAAATCAATGCCTTGGTAATTTCAGGAGGCTCTGTATACGGACTGGATTCAGCGAGTGCTATAACTTCACTAATTGGACATAAAAATATTGGCTATAAAATAGATGGGTCGCCAATTTCAGCTCCAATTATACCGACAGCTTGTTTGTTTGATCTAAAAAATGGTGGAAATAAAAATTGGGATCCAATCTCCCCTTACTATGAACTTGGAATAGAAGCTTACAAAAATGCAAAAATTGAATTCCCTTTAGGAAATTATGGAGCAGGAATGGGTGCGATAGCAGGGAAATTAAAAGGTGGGATTGGCAGCGCATCACTAACAATTGATGAAGAGTTAGTTATTGGAGCATTGGTAGTGGTAAATTCAATTGGATCAACGGTAATTCCTGGAACAAACATCTTATGGGGCTCTCCTTTCGAAATTAATAATGAATTCAATACTTCCAATATTTTGTCTGACCGTTCTTATAAAAAACTTTCTTTTATCAACGCTTTAAAAGATACAAAATTAGAAAATACAGCACAGAAACCTAGAGAAAACACTACAATAGCAATTATTGCAACCAACGCTGACTTAAATACAGTAGAACTTAAAAGGCTTGCTATAATGTCACAAGCAGGTTTAGCTAGATCAATTAGGCCCATTAATACTCCGTTAGACGGGGATATAATATTTACTATTTCAAATAATAATATAAAAATACCAGAACCAAGAGAAAATTCTATTACTGAACTTGGCACTCTGGCAGCAGATACGTTAGCAAGAGCAATTGGAAGAGCTATATGCAATGCAGAAAGTATAAAAAACATAAAATCATATATGGATTTTTATACAAAATAACTATTTAATAAAAAAATTAATTTAAAAAGGAGAATTCAATGAATAGCGAAAGATACGTAAGAGGGAAAAAAATTAGAGATGAATCTTTTGGCAAAGAAGGTCTAGAAAGATGGGAAGATTTATATAAAATTTGTCCTACACATGCTGATGCAATACATGATTATTGTTTTGGAACAATATGGGACAGACCCAATTTAGATTTAAAAACTCGTGAAATGATTGTTATGGCCGCCGCCGCAGCACAAGATTTACCCCATGAAGTTGGCCTACATGTAAGAGGTGCTTTAAATCGAGGGGCTACTAAGGATGAATTAATAGAAGTAATACTTCAGTGTTCTCCTTACATAGGATTCCCAAAAACCAATCATGCACTTAAAGCTGCCCAGAGTATTTTTGATCAATGGGATGAAAAAAAAGACGATTGGAAGCCTCTTGAAGATTAGCTAAAAAATTATTATATCTAATGTTATCAGACAGCAATATACATGCAAAAAAAAATGAAGCATGGGCGCATCTTATCTCTCGTTAATATTATGTAATAATTTAATTATCATTTTTAAGGATTAATAATGAATATAATAAATAATGCCAATGAATCTCTTCGTAAAACTTTAAGTGAAGCAAGTTGCGTGCATCCTGCTACTGTATTTGACCCGATGTCAGGTAAAATTGCAGAGAGTCTTAACTATAAAGTAGGCATTGTACCTGGAATGATAATGTCTTTAAACCTTTTGTCTGCTCCAGATTTAATGCTACTATCAATTACTGAATTAAGTGATGCAGTTAGGCGAATAAAAAGATCTTGTTCTATGCCTATCATAATCGATGCAGACCATGGCTATGGGAATGCATTAAATGTTATGAGGTCTGTTGAAGAACTTGAGCATGCTGGTGCTTCAGGAATATCGATAGAAGACACTAATCTGCCCTTACCATTCAAAAAAACAGATATACCAGATTTTATATCGATAGAAGAAGCAACATCTAAAATTGACGCTGCAGTTAATGCAAAAAAAAATCCTTCGATGATGATAATAGCAAGGACAGGTTCGACTAAATATCTTGGTATTGAGGAAGCATTAAAACGTGGGAAAGCCTATCAAAATATTGGGGCTGACGCTTTGTTTTTTCCTAATATTGATAATATAAATGATGTTAAAACTTTAGGAAGTAGTTTTGATATACCTATAATATTAGGAGGAGTCTCTCCAGATCTATTAAGCTTAAAACAATTGTCATCATATGGTATAAACATAAGCTTACCTGGTCATATACCATATTTTGCTGCCTTAGAAGCTTATAGAAATGCATTAAAAACACTTAGTGATAACAATAACTATGATAAAGTAAAAGTGTTAGAGAAGGAATATTTAGAAAAGCTTTCATCTTCCAAAGAATATAAAACATCAATATCAAAATATTTAAAATAAATTAAGAAAAATTGAGGTATAAAATGAACAAAAAAAAACTTGGTATAATTCGCCCTGACACTTATAGATTTAGTTTAGGTGATTTTGAAATTGCAACATTTTTAGATAGTACTATATCAAGGGACGGTCCTTATCCAATATTTGGGAATAATATTGATGAGAAATTGTTACATAAACTAGCAATCGAAAATAATCTACCTGCAAAAAGATTTGAGCATGGATTTACTCCCACTCTGGTTAATACCGGCAAACACCTAATTCTATTTGATACAGGTAATGGCAATCTTAACCATGAAAATAAAGGCCAGCTTATACATCTTTTAGAAAAAGCCGGCTACGACCATTCTGATATCGATTATATTGTCATTACCCATTGCCATCCTGACCATATTGGTGGATTAGAGCTTATAAATGATAAATATTTTCCAAACGCTGAAATAGTTATAGGCCGAGTTGAATATGATTTTTGGAAGAATGGAGATTTTGTTCCAGAGCAAAGAATTCCAAATAAAAAACTTTTTGATAGAATATGCTTACCACTCTCAGACAGAATGCGATTTATTGAAAGCGGTCAGGATGTTGTAAGCGGCATAACTGCATTAGAAGCATATGGCCATTCAAATGGCCATATGGCTTATTATATTGAAAGTGAAGATAATCAGTTATTAATTACCGCTGACGTTACAAATCATTATGTTGTATCACTTCAAGTACCTGAATGGCATGTTGCATTCGATGATAATAAAGAACAGGCTGTAATTACAAGAAAGAAAATACTTGAAATGGTTTTTAATGCTAAAATACCAATTATTGGTTATCACATGCCTTTCCCATCAATTGGTTACATCGGGAAAGAAAAAGGCAAATATAAATGGATTCCAGTCTCATATCAACTGACTATCTAATTATTCTATTATTTTCTTACCCTTAACGGCTTAAACGCAACTTTAGCATGTTCAGTACAATATGGGGCCTTACTCTGTGGCTCATGACCACAAAAATGAAAATCTATATCATTTGGATCTCCTATGGGCCATTTACACCTATTTTCATTAAGAGTAAGTATAGTAACATGCTCACCTGGAGAAATCTGCACTGCTTCAAATCCTTGCGTTTCAGACGGAGGAACAGATATCATATCATTTATAGGGTCGATGATAGCTTTAAGGGCTAAATTACCAGAATATGTTACAGAAACTACACTAGATTTTAATTGACTTACCGATAGATCACTACTTCTTATAGATTTTGCTCTACTTTCTAGACCCAACCTATGAACCTTTCCTATAACAGCATTCCTTGTTACATCACCAATCCTATTAGCAATCTGACTTGCACTAAGACCTTCAGACCATAATTTTTTAAGAATTTTTACTTTGTCATCTGTCCAAGCCATTTTTTCTCCTTAACTTAATAGTATTGGTAATAAAATGAAAATATTCTATATATAGAATACTTTTATTTATCATAATACTATATATGCTATTCATACGGCAATCTTTTAGTGTTGTTTATCCCAAAAATAAATTGTATAAATCACTATAAATTAGAGGAAAAAAATGAATCAGTACGTTGGAAAAAAAACATTAAGATCTTTTGGTAGGGTTAACTGGCTAGGATTATGGACTCTTACCTCAAGAGAGGTTAGGAGATTCCTAAAAGTTTGGCAACAAACGATATTTGGCCCGATCGTAACCAGTCTATTATTCTTATTTGTTTTCAGTGTTGCAATTGGAAAAACTCGTCCTGAGATTGGTGGATTACCTTTCGTTAATTTTCTTGCCCCCGGTCTAATAATGATGGTTGTTTTACAAAATTCTTTTGCAAATACTTCTTCTTCAATAGTAAGCGCAAAAGTTCAGGGCGTGATAATTGATATTTTAATGCCTCCGCTAAATTCAATCGAAGTTACAACAGGTTACGCACTAGGTGGAATTACAAGAGGCATTCTTCTGGCCATTATAGGTTTTTTTATTATTGCTCAATTTACTAACTTCACAATACATAATATATTTACAACATTCTTCTTTGTGGTTATGGGTTCTCTAATGATGGCTTTAATTGGGATCGCCGGTGGATTATGGGCAGAAAAATTTGATCATATGGGGACTATTACGAATTTTATTATTACACCTATGACATTTTTATCTGGTACATTTTACTCAATAAAAGATTTACCTGATGCCGTTTATCAATATGCAAAATTTAATCCTTTTTTCCATGCGATTGATGGCTTTAGATATGGAATAACAGGATATGCTGATAGCAACGTCTTCTTTGGTGGATTATTTCTATTTATATTAAATATTATCCTCTATGGCATATGCTATTCAATGATCAGCAGAGGGTATAAAGTAAAATCATAGCTATACAAAAGATTGACTTAAATAAAATCAAGGTTAAAGTAGTTATTTCCAAAATTATCCGCCATTTATTTGGTGGTTTTTTATTTAATAGAGGCAATGATGAGTTCATCGGTAGCAAATACATATAACAGAAATCCTATAACCTTTGAATCTGGTGAAGGAATATTCCTGTTCACAGAAAGTGGCGAAAGATATTATGACCTTGCTAGCGGTATTGCTGTAAATGCCGTTGGGCATTCAAATAAATATCTAATTGATAAATTGACAGAACAAGCGAAGAAATTATGGCATGTTTCAAATCTATACAGAATTCCAGAACAGGAATTACTAGCTGAAAGACTAACTAATTTAACATTCGCTGATAAAGTATTTTTTTGTAATTCAGGAGCTGAAGCAGTTGAGGTTAGTATAAAAGCTGCACGAAAATATCATTTTTCATTAGGAAATAAAAATAAAACTAGAATTATAACATTTGAGGGAGCCTTTCATGGTCGAACTCTAGGAACAATATCAGCTGCAAATAATCCTAATCATCTAGAAGGTTTTGGTATTCCATTAGAGGGATTTGATAACATTCCAATACATAATATTAAACTAGTTAATGAAACAATTAATGAAACAACTGCTGCAATATTAATAGAGCCAATCCAAGGTGAAGGGGGGATTAGAACAATTGATACTGGTTTTCTAAAAGAGCTAAGAAAAATTACAGAAAAAAACAATCTATTGCTAATTTTAGATGAAGTACAGTGTGGAATGGGTAGGACAGGAAAATTATTCGCTCACGAATGGGCTGATATAAAGCCAGATATTATGGCAGCTGCAAAAGGCATTGGCGGAGGATTCCCCATGGGTGCATGTTTAATGACAGAAAAAGCATCGAATGGATTAATTCCTGGAACTCATGGTTCAACTTTTGGTGGGAACCCTCTTGGAATGGCCGTTGGTAATGCTGTATTAGACATTATTCAGGAAAATAACTTCCTTGAAAAAGTGAATACAAATTCAACATTATTTCATAAAAATTTAAAAATAATTTGTAAAAATTATCCAGAAGTAATTTCTAACATAAGAGGCAAAGGATTAATGATAGGATTAGAATGTAATATTAAAAATACTATCTTATCTGATGAATTATTTAAAAATAAAATACTTAGCGTTGGTGCAGGAGAAAATGTATTAAGATTGCTTCCGCCATTGACTATTAGTGAAAAAGAAATATTAGAAATTACAAATATCATTTCTAAATGTTGTGAAAACATAAAAAATAAGAAATAATATGAAAAATACAAAACTAAGACACTTTATTAATATATCTGAGATTGAATCAACCGATCTTCAGCAAATAATTGCTAATGCTCATATACTTAAAAATGATTTAGATTCAAATATTAATAAGTATTCAAAATTAGCATCTAAAAAATCTATTGCCATGATGTTCGAAAAACCTTCGACACGTACGAGAGTTTCTTTTGAAGTTGCTATTAATCAATTGGGTGCCTCTAGTCTATTTTTACCTGCTGGAGAAACACAGCTAGGAAGAGGTGAAACTGTTAGTGACACGGCACATGTATTATCAAAATATATAAACGCAATTATAATAAGATCTTCTAAACATAGCGATCTAATTGAATTTGCTAATAATGCAACAATACCAGTTATAAATGGATTATCCGACCTTAACCACCCTTGTCAAATTATGGCAGATATTATGACATTTGAAGAAAAAATTGGCAATATTCAAGGAAGAAAAATTGCATGGTGTGGTGATGGAAATAATGTTGCAAACACATGGATAGAAGCATCCGAAAAATTTAATTTTGAATTACACTTAGCATGTCCAGATGAGTTACAACCATCGGCTGAAATAACTAAAATTGCAAAGAAAAAAAATGCTAAAATTTTCTTAACCCATATCCCAGAAGAAGCGATTAAAAATGCTGATTGTGTAATCACTGATACTTGGGTCTCCATGGGAGACAAAGATACACAATTAAAAAAACAACTGTTAGAACCGTTTCAAATAAATAGTGATTTAATGAAAATAGCATCCACAAATGCTATTTTCATGCATTGCTTGCCTGCGCATAGAGGGGAAGAAGTTACAAAAGATGTTATAGATGGCGGGCAATCTGTTATATGGGACGAAGCTGAAAATAGATTGCATGTACAAAAAGCAATTATTGCATGGTGCATGGGAATGAAGGTTTGATTTATTGAAATCATCTAAATTTATTCAAGAAAACATCGAAGATGACATTATCACTCCTTTCTCGCTTGAGGGCGGCAATATACGAGGTAGAATATTTAAGTCTAGGAATGTTGTAAATAAAATTCTATCCCAACATGAATACCCTGAAAAAGTTAATATTATTTTGGGAGAAACGATTGCACTTGGCTCAATGCTTGGTAGTGCACTTAAATTTAACGGTAAGTTTACATGTCAGTTAAATTCAGATGGACCGATTAATCTATTAATTGTTGATTTTAAAACACCAGGAAGTATAAGAGCTTATGCTCATTTTAACAAAGAAAAAATAATCAATAATATAAGTCAGTTACTTGGTAATGGCCATATGGCAATGACAATAGACCAAGGACCAGAAATGGAAAAGTATCAAGGAATAACTCAACTAAAAGATGGTGATTTAGTGTCTTCTGCCTATTCATATTTTCAAGATTCAGAACAGATACCTACAAAATTATTTCTTAGCTGTGGTAAAATAAAATACTATGGACAAAGAGAAAAATGGATATCTGGGGGAATTATACTACAGAGAATGCCAAATAAGAATAATCAAACTATAAAAGATGACGATCTATGGAATACAACAAATCATCTCTTAGATACAGTCACTTACGACGAATTAATTGATCCCTCCCTTAGTGCGGAGAGTCTCCTTTATAGACTTTTTAATGAATACAATACAATTGTATATAATCCAATAACATTAAAACATGCATGTCAGTGCTCTAAAAGTAAAATAAAGTCCCTTTTAAAATCTTTTATAAAAGAAGATATTGAAGATATTATAATTGATGGAAATGTAATTATAAAATGTGAGTTCTGTGGAAAAGATTATAAAATTAAGCATTAAGTTCATTGGCTAATTTAATCACAAATTTCATATAATTTTCTATATCTTCTATATTAATATACTCATTGGGTTGATGCGCTTGTTTGATGTTACCCGGGCCGCAAACCAATGTTGGCCAACCAACTTTACTAAAAAAACCTCCATCAGTTCCGTATGAAACCGATTCAATCCTATCATCATTTAATATTTTCTTCATAAAGTCTAATGCGGGAGAATCAATTTTTGTATCCAATGCTAAGATACTACTTATCATTTCTGTTTGTATGTCAGCATCTTTATAGAGAGGTTGCATACACCTCTCCAAAATTTCTAATTTAAGGTTCTCTATTTTTTGAATAATTTCATCTGCATTTGTACCAGGCAGAACCCTTAAGCTCCATATGATTTCACAATTACTAGGCACTATATTGTGTGCTTTACCTCCAATTATCTTTCCTATATTAAGAGTAGTATTAGGAGGATTAAAATTTTTATTTATTTTTTCTTCTAATAATATATCTCTACTGACTTCATCAATTTTATCAATAAACTTTGCAGCATATGTTATAGAATTAAGCCCCCAATCTGGATTACTTGAATGAGCTTCTTTGCCTTTAAATATTGTGTTAAATGTATAACAACTTTTATGACTATTAACAATTATCTGTTCTGTTGGTTCACCAACAATCACTAGAGATGGTTTTGCTACTTCTTGCTGCATGCTTTTAAGCAAAGGACGCACTCCTAAACATCCAACTTCCTCATCATAAGACAAGGCAATGTGTATGGGACGCACAGTAGCCATATATTGGAAATAAGGGATCAATGACAAAATAATTGAGATAAAACCTTTCATATCAACCGATCCCAAACCATAGTAACGGCGATTAACCTCAGTTAATCTTAATGGATTAAATTTCCATTCTTTTGGATTAGCTGGGACTGTATCTGTGTGAGCTGAAAAAACTACACCTCCTTCTACGTTAGGTCCAATAGTTGCATAAAGTGCAACTTTATTTGCCTCTATATTCCTAACTGCAATAGGGCTTATTTTAAAATTCTCAAAATAAGATGTAATGAATTCAATGATTCCAATATTTGAATTACAACTCGTTGTGTCAAATGATACTAGCTTTGACAATATTCTTCTTTGCTCAGCTAATAATGACTCAATATTTAAATCTTTAATAATTTTATTTTCTCCAAAAATATGGCGTTAGTATTACTAAAACAGTAAATAATTCAAGTCTACCTAATAACATACCGAATGAAAGAAGCCATTTAATACCTATAGAAAGAGATGAATATGAGCCCGCTGGGCCAACAGTATCACCTAAACCAGGACCAACATTAGCAAGAGCGCTTGCAGCAGCTGATAGCGCTGTAATTGTATCCAAACCCATAAAACTTAAAGCAGAAGATAATAAAATAAATGATAAAAAGAATAATAAAAAGAACGCCATTACAGATCGTGAGGCGCCATCAGGAATCTCTTTTCTGTTATATTGTGGTATCAGTATTGCATTAGGATAAGAGATTTTCTTAAGTTGTATTTTTATGTGCTGAAATAATACTTGAAATCTAAATATTTTAATCCCACAAGAAGTAGAACCCGCACAACCACCAATAAACATAATAAAGAAGAAAATAATAACAGCGAAAGATCCCCATTCCATGTAATTAGCCGTTACATACCCTGTGCCTGTCATTATCGATACAATGTTAAAAGATACGATCCTCAATATCTCGAAGTTATCGCTAAACCCATTAAAATATAAATATAGACACGTTAAAAAGACTATTATAAATAACGTTAGTATGAATGAGATCACTTGTGAATCTTTATAAAAAGTAGATGCTTTTCCTCTTATTAAATGAAGATATAGAACAAAGGGTAGGCTTCCTAATATCATAAAGATAATAGCCATATAATCAATCATGGCATTATCAAAATATTTAAATGACTCATTGTGGGTTGAATATCCGCCAGTTGATATTGTGGTCATTGAGTGAGCAAGTGAATCAAATAAGCCCATGCCAGAAAATTTATAGGCAAGCGTACATAGTAACGTTAGCGTTAAATATAATAATGTTAATGAACCAGCAATCTGAGTAGCCCTTGGCAAGATTTTATCTGACGCATCGGATGATTCCAACCTAAATAATTGCATACCGCCAATTTGTAACATAGGCAATACCGCAACCGCCATTACAATAATCCCTATCCCTCCTAACCATTGCAACAAAGACCTCCATATCAATATTCCTCTTGATTGATCATCCAAAGCATCAATAACCGTTGCCCCTGTAGTTGTGATTCCGGACATAGACTCAAAAAATGAATCAGTAAAATTTAAACCAATATCAGATAAATAAAATGGTATAGCTGAGAATACAGCAATAACAAACCATGATAGTGTCGTCAGAATAAATGCTTCCTTGGTACCTAAAACATCATTTCTTCCCCAGACTGATAAATTTAATATGACACCAATTAAAATGGTTATTAATCCTGAAAGCACAAATACTTTTATGTCTTTAGTGCCGCTAATCATATCAACAGCAGCAGGTATAAACATAAATATACCTAATATAATTAAAAATATTCCAATAACTTTTATAATTGGGCGATAATTCATCTTATTATAAAATCATTTTGTTAATGTATTTGATGTAAGTCGAATGGGCTATCAAGAGAAAAAGGGGGGATGTCAACAATAAAGCTTTCTCCCATATCATTCTCCATCATATAGGCCCCTACCATAATTCCAGATGGCGTTGTTAAAGGAACTCCACTGGTATATTCATATGACTCTCCTGGATTTAGAATTGGCTGTTCGCCAACAACGCCTTCACCACTAACTTCATGAATAATACCTTGACTGTCTGTAATCCTCCAGTACCTTGATCTTAATTGAATTGGTTCTTTGCTTTTATTTAAAATATTTATTGTATATGCCCATAGAAAATAATCCTCTTCAGGCTCCGATTCATCCTCCAAATAAACAGGATCAACATTAATTGTAATGTCATTCTTTATATTTTTATTCATCTATAAGCCTTGGTAATTTAAGTATTGTCTTAATTATATAATTAACAGTAAAAAAAATATACATAAAATATAATCATATTGCATTAAGTGCATTGCTTATATCGTCAATTAAATCATTAGGATTTTCTAGGCCAACAGATAGCCTTAATATAGAATCTGTAATACCAAGTGTATCCTTTTCCTTATCTGTTAATTTTTGATGTGTAGTTGTTGATGGATGAGTGATTAAACTTTTCGAGTCTCCAAGATTATTTGAGATTAATATCATATTTAAAGAGTTCAAGAATTTAAATGCATTAGATTTTCCTCCGTGTAATTCAAATGTTACAATTGGCCCCCCTCCAACCATTTGCTTATTAATTATCGATTTCTGGAGATGATCTTCATTACCCGGATAAATTAATTTTTTAATCTTAGAATTTAGAGACATTTCTTCAGCTATTAATTGTGCATTTTCTATATGCCTTGAAGTCCTAACATCAAGAGTCTCAAGCCCTTTAACCATGACCCAAGCATTGAATGGACTTAATGCGGGCCCTGTATGTTTTAAATAATTATGCAGTTCACCTTCAATATACTCAGCTTTACCAAGTATTGCTCCACCAAGACATCTTCCTTGGCCATCTATATGTTTTGTTGTTGAATACACAACTATATCCGCACCTAATTGAAGGGGCCTTTGTCTTAATGGTGTTGAAAAAACATTATCCACGATGACTTTAATGTTATTTGATTTTGCAAGTGAGCTTAAAAGATTAATATCTAAAACTTCTAACATTGGGTTTGTAGGGGTTTCAAAAAAAAATAATTTTGTATTTTCTTTTATAGCACTTTCCCAGGCATCCATATCAGTTGCCCTGACAAGAGTTACCTCTATATTATATTTTGGAAATAAGTCTTTCAGTATGTACAAAGACGAACCAAACAAAGCATCTGCAGCAACTATATGATCACCACTTTGAACATTTGTAAATAATGAAGCAAAAACTGCAGCCATACCGCTTGATGTCAAGCGTACCGCTTCAGAACCTTCCATTATAGATAGCTTATTCTCAAGCATCGTGATATTAGGGTTAGAATAACGACTATAAATATACCCCTCACTTTCACCTTTAAACCTAGCTTCCGCTTCTTCTGGGCTATTATACACATATCCAGACGTTAAAAATATTGCTTCCGAGGTCTCGTTGAATTGGGATCTCAGGATACCTCCATGAATTAAGTTACTTTCTATACTTCTATTAGATAAAAAAGATTTATCTTTCATATTTTTCTCCAAAAAAAAACCTAGCTATATGCTAGGTTCAATAACCCAGCCTATTTAGCAATTTATATAAGTGGTTGCAAGCTGGCTGGCCCAAATTACCACTTTGTTATATTATAACGGTTATGATTAATGGTCAATAATTACTTTAATTACTAAATTTATTTCTATTTATCGAGAATAATCTTGTATATACTAAATTTAGTCATAAAGATGTGTTTCATATAATTAAAGCTTAATAAAATGATAAATAAAAATCTCCTTATAAATTCAGAAGAAGAGCACAATTTTCCAAACTCAAAAAAAACGCAATCTTTAAGTGGTGCCAGTGGAATTCTTCCAGATCACCTGATTGAAACACTCATTGCACGAAAGAAATTATTATCAATAAATGAAATAAAAAAAGAACAAATACAACCTGCAAGCCTAGATCTAAGATTAGGGAAAAGAGCTTATAGAATTAGAGCTAGTTTTATTCCAAGCGAAGGTAAGTCAATTAAAGAATGCGCAAAGGATCTAATTGACCATGAATTTAATATTGAAGATGGAGTCGTACTAGAAAGAAATTGTGTTTATTTAGTTGAATTGCAAGAATATTTAGACCTTCCAGACAGTTTGTGGGCTATCGCCAACCCTAAAAGTTCAACTGGAAGAATTGATGTTTTTACAAGAGTTATAGCTGATGGAACGCAAGCTTTTGATACAATTCCACTTGGTTATAATGGTCCGTTATATGCCGAGATTTCACCCCATAAATTCTCTATAAAAGTTAGAGAAGGTAGTCGTCTAAGCCAAATTAGATTTATTAGAAAAAATTCAACTCAACTTGAAACCCAAAGATCCACTTTATCCGACAGAGATCTAATGAAATTACACGATGAGCTATGCAAAGTGCATAATGGGATTGGTCTAGTAGAAGGGAAAGCAAACATTAGGGACGGCTTGCAATTAAGCATTTCTCTCAAAAGTGATTCAGACATTATTGGTTATAGAGCAAAACCATACACAGCACCAATAGATGTAGACAATATAAACTATTACAAGACCAGTGATTATTGGGATCCTATAATTCAAGATTCATCAAATAGAATAATACTTGATCCTAATGAATTTTATATATTAGCTTCGTCAGAATCAGTCAGTATTCCACCAGATTTTGCAGCAGAGATGGTTCCAATTGATCCATCAATGGGAGAATTCAGGGTTCATTATGCAGGTTTCTTTGATCCTGGATTTGGCTTTTCTTCAACTGGAGGAAAAGGGAGCCGAGCAGTTTTAGAAGTAAGAAGTTTAGATGTTCCTTTTTACCTTGAACATAAACAAATTGTTGCACGTTTAAAATACGAAAAACTAGCGGAGGATTCAAAAAAATTATATGGAAAAGATATAGGATCAACATATCAATCGCAGAAATTAAAATTATCCAAACATTTTTATGGATAGTTTTAAATATTATCAAATTCTACATGAAAAAAAATAACTGTAATCAAAAATGAATAAAACAATACAAAACATTACATCAGAGAGCAAAGCTTGGCCGTTTCAAGAAGCTAGTAGATTAATTGATCGATTATCAGAAGATGATTGTAGTAATACAATTATATTTCAAACTGGTTATGGGCCATCTGGACTACCTCATATTGGAACATTTGGAGAAGTTGCTAGAACTCTTATGGTACAAAATGCATTCAAAGTTATAACCGATAATAAAATTAAGACGAAACTAATCTGCTTTTCTGATGATATGGATGCTCTCAGGAAAGTTCCAGAAAATATCCCAAACCAAGATAAAATGTTACCTTATATTGGAATGCCCCTTACTAAAGTTCCAGATCCATTTGGAGAATATGATAGCTTCGGTCAACATAATAACGAAAGACTAAAAATGTTTTTGAACAAATTCAACTTTTCCTATGAATTTGTGAGTTCTACGGATTATTATACTTCAGGTATTTTTGATGAAACGCTAAAGCTAATATTGATCAACCACGATAAAATTTGTTCAACTGTTACTCCTATTCTTGGTAAAGAGCGTAAAGCTAATTATAGCCCTATACTCCCAATATGCCCAATTACTGGAGAAGTACTACAGGTTAAAATTAATGAATGTGATATAAAAAATAACACCATTATCTTTACAAATCCTAATTCAAAAAAAGAAACAGAAGTTTCTATTTTAAAAGGAAAGTGCAAATTACAATGGAGAGCTGATTGGGCGATGAGATGGAAAGCTCTAAAAGTTAATTACGAAATGTCAGGAAAAGATCTAATAGATTCTGTAAAAATTAGCAGTCAAATATGCAGGATTATAAAAGGTACCCCGCCAGAAGGATTTAACTACGAACTATTCTTAGATGAGAATGGTGAGAAAATATCAAAATCTAGAGGGAATGGTATTTCAATAGAATCCTGGCTAAAGTATGCAACTCAAGAAAGTTTATCGTTATTCATGTTTCAATCTCCAAGAAAAGCAAAGAGGTTATATTTTGATATAATTCCTAAAAATGTTGATGACTACAATACACATTTAATAAATTACCATAAGACCAAAGAAGAAAAAGAAAAATTTGAAAATCCGGTCTGGCATATCCATTCTGGAAATCCACCAAAAATAGAAAGCACTGTATCATTCTCCCTACTTCTTAATCTCGTTAGCGCTTCAAACTCTGAAGATAAAAATACTCTATGGGGATTCATAAAAAACTATATTGGCGAAAGTGCAAACCAAGAAAATAATCCACTCTTAGACCAAATGATTGAATATGCTATTTCATATTTTCATGATTTTGTAAAACCAAATAAAGTTTACAGATTAGCAACAAAAATAGAAGAAGAAGCTCTGATAAACTTATCTAAATTGATTGGGGAAATGGATCAGAACGCAGATAGCGAAGAAATACAAACCCTTATATATCAAGTGGGAAAAGACTTCTCTTTTGAACCTTTAAAAGATTGGTTTAGCGCAATATATGAGGTTCTTCTTGGGCTTAAACAAGGGCCAAGATTTGGTTCTTTTGTAGCAATCTATGGCATTAAAGAAACTCAAAAATTAATTAAAGATGCGCTAGATGGCAATTTAATTACAAAATAAATAGATGAAAAATCATAATTTTAGGTTATTATTATAAACAATGGATATATATAAGTTTATAAAACCTGCTATTTTTACTACCGACCCTGAGAAAGCTCATAACCTCGCGATAAGTGCTATAAAACTTGGCTTACATCCATTGGATACAGAGCCATCATCAAATATACTTTCTCAGAATCTTCTGAATTTATCTTTTAAAAACCCAATTGGAATGGCAGCGGGTTTTGATAAAAATGGAGAAGTACCTAATGAACTATTAAAAATGGGGTTTGGTTTTGCTGAGGTGGGAACCGTTACACCTAGACCTCAAGAAGGAAACCCTAAGCCACGCATATTCCGATTAGAAAAAGAAGAGGGTATGATAAATAGATTAGGTTTTAATAATAAAGGATCAGAAGAAGTAAAATTAAAATTAGAAAATAGACAAAAAATGGGAATCTTAGGTGTCAATATAGGGGCCAACAGAGATAGCAATAATATGATGGAAGATTATATATATGGTCTTAAAACATTTTATAAAATAGCAGATTACATAACTATTAACATTTCTTCTCCGAATACACCTAATTTAAGAAAATTACAAAAAAAACAAAATATTCAAGAACTGTTAAATTTAATTAATGCGGAGAAACCTGTTGATTGCAACTTACCCATCTTACTAAAAATATCCCCAGATATAAATCAGCTAGAATTATCTGATATCATAGAAGCTGCAATAAATTCTAAAATTGATGGCTTAATTATATCAAATACAACTGTTGATAAATCAATGCTTGATAAAATAAAAAATGCAAATCAAGACGGCGGACTATCCGGGAAACCTCTTTTTAATTTATCAACTCGTCTATTAGCTCAGGCTTATATAATATCTGAAGGAAAAATACCTTTAGTAGGCGTCGGCGGTATTGCTAATGGATATGATGCTTTTTTGAAGATTAAAGCTGGAGCTAGTTTAATGCAACTCTATACAGGAATGGTTTTTCAAGGGCCCAGTATTGCTATTAATATAAAGAAAGAATTATCTAAATTAATTCTAGAAGAAGGCTTTAGATCTATAAAAGAAATAGTTGGGATTGACGCTAAAAAATATAAAAAATAATTTCATTATCGAATATATTTAACAATAACTGCCATTGACCAACCCAATAACAATGCAAATAGAACTGCTATTATGCCATAAATAAATGGTTTTTTGTTAGCAACATCATATACAATTTTACCAACACCACGTTTATTTAAATAGATATTTAAATAATCTTTATTGACAATATTACCATCTCTTATCAGAAAAATAGTTACCTTTAATCTGCCTTCTTTTACTCCTGAAGGCAAATGTATGTTAGATTTATATAACTTATTATTCTTTATCGTTACTCCATTTGCGTCTTCTGAAAATAATTTATCTATCTTTTTATGCCTTACAATCGCCTCAAATAAATCTAGCTTAACATCTTCATTATCTAACTCCGATCGACTAGTAAAAGACAAGTTATTAATTCCAATTTTATTTTTCTTCATCTGCAATTTATCTAGAATATTCTCTAAAGGACGATTACTATAAACTGAATAATAAGAAGGTACATTAGAGTATTCATATGAAGCATCATTAATCCACATAGCATACTTCTTATCTTTCTTTCTCACAATCAATGGATATTCAGGCCCTATTACAGTAATAATAATATCAGATTGAATTTTTTCTTCTGTCTCTATAGATCCGTATAGTAATAGATCTTTTCCAGTAAACTGAGTTTCTATTGATATGTTTTTATCAGATATATCCGAGATTAAGCCATCAGAATGGACATCAGTGATCATTAAAAAAAATAATCCTAATATTAAAAGAGATTTATAATAATACCTAACCATATCAAATTTTATCATTTTATGTTAATTGTTGAAAATAGATCGTCTGGCTTTAAAGCTAAATCGTAAGCCATCTTAAAACAAACCAATAATATAATAACTCCAAGTAGAGCTCTAAGCTGTTCACCCTTTAATTTATGCCCATAATGTGCGCCTATTTGAACTCCTATAACACCACCTATCATCAGTATTATTGCTAATATTATATCAACAGTCTGATTCTGATAAGAATGAAGTATAGTCACTAAACTTGTAACAAAAACTATCTGATACAATGATGTGCCTATAACAACATTTGTAGGCATGCGTAGAATATATATCATTGCGGGAACCATTATAAAGCCTCCGCCAACTCCCATAATTGTTGCCAGAACACCAACAACCATTCCGATTAATACTGGAGGAATTATACTAATATATAAACCAGATTTTCTAAATCTTAATCTAAATGGTAATAAATATATCCAATTTCTATCCACTTTCTTCTTTTTAGAGATTTTTAAATTATACTTCTTTATTAATAAAGAACGAAGACCTTCAATTAATGTCAAAGACCCAATTGATCCCAATAGAATGACATATGACACTGATATAAATGTATCTATTTGGCCAATATTCTTTAAAAAAACAAACAGTTTAATGCCAATAAAAGAACCAATAATCCCACCACATAGAAGAATGGAACCCATCTTTATATCTACTGCTGATCTTCTCCAGTGAGCAATAGTACCTGATATAGAAGAGGCAACAATCTGGTTTGCTTCTGTTGCAACGGCAATCATAGGAGGGATTCCATAAAATATTAACAAAGGGGTCATCAAGAAACCACCTCCGACTCCAAACATACCGGATAAAAAACCAACTAACCCTCCCATTCCAAATATAATAAATATATTGACGGAAACTTCAGCAATAGGAAGATATATGTACATTATAATCACAAAAAATTTATAAAAATGAGAACTAAATTAACCTATAAAACAACATACTAGAATAATAATCTTAAATAAAGAATATAAATTTAATATCGCCTAGAATAATAATATTAAGGTTATTTTTTTACATAAAGAAAATTATTGTGCATGCATATCTAAATATTCTCATTTTAGTTACTATATATAAATGATAATAATTTATAAACTTCTCGGAATCGTATAATCTAATGGAATATAAAAAATATGAAATATAAATTCTGTACTATATTATCTATCTTTGTTTTCATGAATTCAATATTATTTGCAAATGCAAATGAAAAGATATTATTTGCAACAAATTGGCTAGCCCAACCTGAACATGGTGGTTTCTATCAAGCTCTAGGAGATAATGAGTACTCGAAATGTGGTTTAGACGTTGAAATCATTCAAGGTGGTCCCCAGGTTAACAATAGAGCAAAATTAATCGCCGGTAAAATTGATTTTTATATGGGCGGTAATATGATTCAACCAATTCTCGCCAGATCTCAGGGAATTCCAATTAAAGTTGTAGCAGCTTATTTTCAAAAAGATCCACAAATTATAATGACGCATAAGAATGCAGGTGCAGATAATTGGGAAGATGCAAAAAAAACTTACCCCTTATATATTAGTGATACTGGATTTGTAAGCTTTTATCAGTGGATGATAAATGAACATAAATTTACAGAAGAACAAAGAAGACCTTATACTTATAATTCTGCTCCCTTTATTGCCAATAAAAATTCTGGGCAACAAGGATATCTAACTTCTGAACCATTCTCTATTCTAAATAAAACAGGGGAAGAGCCAAACGTATTTCTTCTATCTGATTATGGTTTTGATTCATACTCTACAACCATTGAAATCATGGAAGAAAAAATTATTAATAATTCAGGTGTTGTTGAATGTTTTATCAATGCCTCTAATATCGGATGGGTTAATTATTTATATGGAAACCCTGAAAAAGCTAACGCATTTATAAAATATCATAACCCAGATATAACAGATGAACAAATTGCCTATTCAATTGGAAAAATAAAAATACATGGCATTGTTGACTCCGGATCTTCGCTAGAATTAGGCATAGGATCAATGACCCATGAGAGACAAACAAGTTTTTATAATAAAATGGTAAAATCAGGTATACTTAGTAATAATCTAAATTATAAAGATGCCTATACATTAGAGTATGTAAATAAAAGCATTGGATTGACAGAAAAAGAAATATTACTTAAATGATTTGAAAGATCGATTGAAGATAAAAAATATCATCAATAATTCAACATAAATATATGAGCTTTAAAAATAAAATATCACAAAAAATTTTTCTTCCAGTCCTAGTTATAGTGGGGTTAATGCTATTATGGGAAATTATAGTTATTTTAAATGATATTCCAGCCTATATACTACCAAGACCGTCATTTATTATAGAAACATTGATTATTGATTGGCCTATATTATATCCATCAATGATAAATACAATAGAAATTACACTTGGGGGCTTCGCTATCGCAACAGTTGGTGGGGTTGCAATAGCAATAGTATTTTCTTTATCGAAAACAATAGAAAACGCTTTATTCCCAATAGCAGTCATCATTCAAGTTACTCCAATCATAGCCATATCTCCAATAATTCTTATTTACGCCAATTCAACTGAAACAGCTTTATTAATATGTGCGTGGCTAGTTGCATTCTTCCCTGTGTTATCAAATACTATTTTTGGATTAACTAGCATTGAAACTAATCTGGTTGAATTATTTAAATTACAAAATGCTAATAAGATACAAACTCTCTATTATTTAAGGATACCCTATGCACTCCCAAATATTCTATCGGGCATAAGAATAGCAGGAGGATTATCTTTAATAGGAGCAATTGTTGCAGAATTTACGGCAGGCACTGCTGGAGTAGGATCAGGATTAGCCTTTAGAATATTAGAATCAGGTTACAGGCTTAATATACCAAGAATGTTTGCAGCATTATTTCTGATAGCCATAATTGGAATAACAATTTATCTAATTATTACTTATATCACATACCTATTATTGAGAAAATGGCATAGCAGTTATCAAAACTGAATATTATTTAAGTTATAACATACCTTCCAAAACATATTTCAAAATTTTAACTACCTGTTCCGGTGTTTCACAAACAGCTAAAGCAGCGGCATCAACTTCTTTTAATGCATGAGCATGTTCAGAATTATGCATAATTATAATTGGTTTATTTAATCCAGTTGCATATCCAGCATCAAATGCGGCATTCCATTGTTTGTATTTTTCTCCAAATCTAACAACAACGACATCAGATTTTTGAATTAAATTTCTTGTTCTAATTGCATTTATTTTAGCGCCCTTATGGTCATGCCAAAAAGAATTATCTTCATCTCCCAAAATTGAGACACCGCAATTATCACTATTCTCATGTATTGTCACTGGACTAGTATAAGAAACTGATAATTTATTAATTTTAGATAAACTCTCAATTTGGTCTCTCCAATCAGTATGTATTTCACCTGATAAATATACAATTAAATCACTCATATTTTTTTACCCTTCTTCAATAAATAGAAATTAATCTTGAATTAACAATGCAGCTCGACCAATTACAGAACCTTTTTCAACACAATCATGTAGAGCTTCTGCCTCCGACATTTTTCTTATATCAGTAACTAATGGCCATATCTCACCTCGTGCTACAAGATCTAGTGAATCTATTACTTCCTGCTTAGTTGCATATCTACTTCCCATCACAACTGCTTCTTTATCAAGAAGCATTCCAGCCGCTGCATTTACAACATTTTCAGGGCCTCCACCACCTAAAGTGACAAGACGACCACCTCTCCCTAAGATAGAAAAACCAAGATTTAAAGATTCTGTGCTTGATACAAAATCAATAACAACATCAGCCCCTTCACCCTTTGTTAATTCATAAAATATTTCGTTGTCATTATAATCTCTTGGGTTAACACAGAAATCAGCACCAACATTTTTACAGGCTTCAAATTTATCTGACGCAATATCAACCGCAATTACTGTTGAGTGTGCCCATTTTGCCATCATAATCATATGTATTCCAAGACCTCCACCAGCACCCATAATAACAACCTTATCATTTGGAGTTACGCTTGCGTGCCTTAAGACCTTAACAGGAGTTGCAATAGCATCACAAATCACTGCAATTTCGGCCGGTGACTCTTTCCAATCAAGAGCTTCTGGTATTTTTAAACAATTTTCTGCTGGAAGCTTCATATATTCAGCGTAAGCACCATCAATCTGTCTGCCAATATAGCCACCAAAATTCTCACATAATGTTTCTCTGTTTATCCTACACCACTTACAATGACCGCAGGTAAGATAAAAATATGCAGTTACTGCATCTCCCACCTTAATATTTGTAACATTTGAGCCAACTTCTTCTATAATACCTGTAATTTCGTGACCAATAATTCTAGGATAATCTACCTCTATTCTGCCGGCTCTTACGTGTTGTATTGTTAACCCGGATCCGCATGCTATTACTCTTATAACTGCTTCGTTTTCATTAGGCTTAGGATCTTTAACATCTTTATATACAAACGGAGTTCCTTTTGATTCCAATACCAGAGCTTTCATATTTTACACCTTTATTAAAAATTATTTTTAATTCTTACAAAAAATATTTTATCATATATATAATATTATATAAAAATTATGTAAAATTAATATAAGTAAAAAAGATATTAGGTTATTTAATGTTAAACATAGCTATACTTGGACTTGGGTGGTGGGGTCGACATATTATAACAACATTAGAAAACAGCAGTATAATTAATGTTGTAGCGGCAGCATCTAGAACTGTTGATAAGCACAAAAAGTTTGCAACCGAAAAAAATATCATTCTTTACGAAGACTATAATACACTATTAAACGACCCTTTGGTTGATGGAATTGTTCTCTGTACCCCTAATACTCAACATGAAGAACAAGTAAAAAAAGCAGCATATGCTGGAAAACAGATTTTCTGTGAGAAACCTCTTGCTTTGACTAAAAATGCAGCAGAAAATATTATTTCATATGCAAATAAATTTAATTTAGTATTAGGCGTTGGCCATGAAAGAAGATTTGATCCTGCCATAGAAGAATTATCAAAGATTATAAAATCTAAGCAGTTTGGTAAAAAAATGCATATTGAAGCCAATTGGTCACACGATATACTTGCAGCTTTAGATTCTAATAATTGGAGAGGGTCTTTAGAAGAAGCTCCTGCAGGTGGAATGACTGGTACTGGGGTTCATATGACTGATCTTTTCTTATCATTGTTTGGGACCGTCGAATCTATTTTTGCGCAAACAGCAAATCAAGTACTAGATTTTAAGACAGGTGATATAACTGTTGTGTTAATGAAATTTACTAATGGAGCAACTGGTCAACTATCCGTAATATCAAAAACTCCATATTATTGTAGATTATCAGCTTTTGGCGATAATATGTGGGCTGAAGTAAGAGATACAAAACATCCAATGTATGGAGCTAAAAATCAATTACTTTCATGTGCTATAAATAAAGAACCTATTTCTAAAGTATTTCCCGCAGTAAATACAATAAAAGCTAACTTAGAGGAATGGGCATTATCGATTACACAAAATAAAAAATATAGATTTAATGATATCGAACGGGTTCAAAATGTAGCAATATTAGAAGCTATAACCAAATCTGCTAAAGATAATAATTGGACAAAAGTATAATATAAATCTCTATTAACTTAGAACATGATCAGCTATATGCTTAGTATCCATAAGTGACTCCTTTAAGTAAGAGATGAGCCTGCTGATTTTCCTGCAATTCTTCCAAAAACTGTTCCTGAAACTAATCCTGTTCCTGCAGGATAGTTGAAGTAAAATATACCACCCACCATCTCTCCAGCCGCATATAAACCAGACATAGGAATATCGTTAACATCTAGGACTTGACCAGTGTCTGGAACTGTTTTTAACCCACCAAAAGTAAATGTAATACCACAAGTTACTGCATAGGCTTCAAAAGGAGGGGTATCTATCGTATTTGCCCAATTAGTTTTATTTACCTCTAAGCCAATTGTTTTTCTTCCATCCTTTTTCGAATGATCAAATTTTATTTTTTGGTTTATCGAACTGTTGTAATTCTTAATGGTTTCTATTAAGCCATCTCTGTTAACATCTTCCATCTTATCCGCAAGCTCTTCTATTGTATTTGCAACAATTCTGGTAACCTTCTTATCTCCATATTCAGGTCGCAATAGATTCTTAACTTTAGAATCAAAAACTTGATAAGAAAATTGTTGCGGCTGCTTTAATACTTCTGCGCCGTATTTAGCATATGTATAATTATAAAATTCTGCACCTTCGTCTACGAAACGTTTTCCATCAGCATTAATCATAATTGAAAGTGGAAATGAATGTCTATATGAACTTTCAGGAATTGATAAATCTCCGAATTCTGGAGAATATCTTTCCCAAGAAACTGCATGCCTTCCTGACCAGTTACCAAAAGATTGAGCGCCAATATCCAAAGACATTTTTAAGCCTTCACCAACATTAAAACGAGTGCCTCTTACTTTAGCAAGATCCCATCCCGGTCCTAAATATTTTGTTCTCCACTCTGGGTTAGCTTCAAATCCACCGCACGCTAATACAGTATTTTTTGCAAAAAATTGAACAAGACCATCACTTGTTTTAGCATTAACTCCGACTACATCAAAGTTTTCTGTAATCAAAGAAACAGCTCGAGTATTATAATGAATTAGAACTCCTTTTTTTATAGCTGATTTAGTTAAATCGGATACAAGACCAGGCCCTCCTCCAACCATCCAAAGAGGCATTCTTCCAAAAAATTTTCTTTTTTTATTTATTACCGCAGATTGATGTCTATAATTAGGCGTAAAATGGGCACCTTGCTCTCTTAGCCAAACCATTGCATCTAAGCTTTCTGATACTAATATTTCACTTAGCTGCGGATCTGTTTTATAATTAGTAACATTACACAAATCATCAAAGAATTCTTCTTTTGTATTACTTTCCCAATCTACATCTTTAATTTCATTCGGCTGTAAATCACAAAGTTTTTTTATATCAGAAACGCCATCGTACGCAAAACGCATAACACCTCCAGCAAAACGACTATTTCCTCCAGATTCTTGCTCTGATGCCGCCTCGATCATTACAACTTTTGCACCTTGGTCAACAGCAGCTAGAGCGGAACATAATGCTGCATTACCCTTACCCACAATAATAACATCCGAATTAATAATCTTTTCTTTCATATTGGGAAACTCTTTGTAAATATCAAATTTAACTAAAATTCTTTTTAAAATTTAATCTGTAGTATAATATAATATGCTATAAATACTATTCTGTGAGGTTTATGTTAATGAGTCAAGATTCAAAAAAAATAGCATTAATCACAGGTGCGTCCTATGGAGTTGGAGCTGCAACCGCTAGATTATTTGCAAAAAATAATTATCACGTATGTCTAACTGCAACAAATATTAAAAATCTAAATAATATATCGCAAGAACTATCGGAATTAAAATTTTCATTGCACGAACTAAACCTGAATTCACAAAAAAATATTGAAGATATCTATGCAGAGATAAAAGAACAGACTGGCATTATTAATGTTCTTATTAATAATGCAGCTACTCATAAAAGAATACCAGCAATAGAAATTAAAAGAGATGATTGGCAAGAAATATTACAAACAAACCTTGATGGTACTTTTTTTATGTCACAGGCTTTCGCAAAACAAATTATTGCTCATGACGCTAAATCAGGCTCTATAGTTAATATTACATCCACTCACTCTATTGCAAGTCAAGCTAATCGTTCTATGTATGGAATATCAAAGGCTGCAATTAATCATATGACTCGTATGCTTGCAGTTGAATGGGCAGATCATAATATAAGAGTCAATGGCATTGCTCCTGGGAGAATGTTAACTGAAGCTCCTAGCAGACAAAAAACTGGGAACGATAAAAACTATATAAATAATATGCTGTCTAAAATACCATTAAATAGACTTGCTACTCCTGAGGAAGTAGCAGCTTCAGCACTATTTTTATCAAGCAAAGATGCGAATAGTATTACTGGACAAACTCTAATTATAGATGGCGGTTTAACTTTAAAATAATCAAAAATAATTATCTATTCCATCCAATTATTTCATTTTTTAATAATTGAGATTTTTTTAATTGCCCTTCTAATGTCTTTTGTTGTTCGTCAGAAAGTATATTTAGAGGCTCACGACAATAACCACAATCTCTGCCCATATATTTACTAGCTGCCTTTAATCCTGGTACCCCATAAGGTTTTAAAATATACAATAATTTTGCTATTGCTTCTTGTACTTTTCTTGCTTCAAATAAGGAATCTATTTTGCAATAATCATATAATCTTCGAACTAGTTTGGGCGCAATTAATCCCAATGAAGAGAAATACGTGTTAGCGCCAATCGCAGCGGCAGATAAATAATAGTCCGTTCCTGATGCTAGTTGTATTTTAGAGTCATTTTTTTCTGCTAAAGTAACCAGTTCAATCATAAATTGCCAATCGAGGCTGGAGTCTAATAAATATATACTATTTGCACGACTTGCTAATAAACCATTCAAAATATTAATACTAATTTTTGCATTTCCCATATTTGAAGGATCGTTGTGTATAAAGATTGGAGATCTAATATTCTTAGTAATCGTTAAAAAATGCTCGAGTAACATTGAAGCCGGCGGGGTCCAATAATAGGGCGTTGTGACTACTATTGACGATGCACCAGAATCTATAGCAAAAAACGATAAATCCTCGGCTATCTTAGTGCCAGCATCACTTACATGCGCTATTACTGGTATATTTTTCTCTTTCATCAATACAAAGCTAATTAAATCTCTTTTCTCTGCATTTGATAAACTAACGTATTCTCCGATATGCATTGGCAATGCAAGGCTATCAGCACCATTAGATAAATGAAATTCGATAATCTTATCATATGTATTGTAATCAATAGAATTATCTTCCTTAAAAGGGGTAAGCAAAGAATGTACCAATTCAGGCGCGAATAACATCATATCTCTATTACCATCCATAAGGTTCGCTTTCAAGTATGCCCAAGTCTTCTAATTCTGACTGAATATATTTACAACGTTCTGCATCTGCCGTCGGTAAAGGCGATCTTGTGGGTCCAACTGGTCTACCCATAATCACCATCCCACCTTTCAAAGAAGATGGGTACTGATCCTTGAAAAGATGCCATATTCTTGTAACTTTATTTTGTAAAATTCTTGCCTCTTCCCATTCTCCTGAAATACAAGATTTATATAATTGTAGACATAAATTTGGACAAATAGATCCAGCTGCAGAATAACAGCCAACGCCACCTAATGGAACTGATGGTAAAAGAAATTCAACGCCTGTTAACATTGCAAAATCTGGATTAAGCTTTAATGCAACTCTTGATATTTCTATAAATGTTTCAGAATTAAAACTAGCTTCCTTTACTCCAATAAAATTCGGAAGTTTACATACAAGCCTTTCAATAAGCTCACTTGACATCTTTACTCCAGCTAAATAACTAGGAGAATTATATGAGAGCACTGGTAACTCAATAGATTCACATAACCGTACAAAATAATTATATATAGAATCGGGTGTAAGCGACCAAATATAAGGCGTAATAGCGAGAATTCCATCTGCTCCTATAGATTCAGCGTGACGCGCCAAGTCATGCGTATCTTCAACTGCAAGTGCGCTAACATGAATTGTTACTGGAACCCTAGCATTAGCAACTCTTACAGCAGCTTCTGCAAAATACTTTCTTTCATCAATCGTAAGATTTAATGATTCGCCTTTATGATGAGGCCAGGATATAGCAGTTGCGCCAGTCCTAATATGAAAATCAATAACCTTTTCAAAAGTCTGTAAATCAAGGCTAAAGTCTTCCTTAAGAGGAGTCACTGGACTTTGCATTACACCCTTAAATTTACTTGCCATTTCATACTCCTTCTAAAAGAAATATATTAACCTTATAATATTAAGTTACCAGCATTTACCATTAACGTAATCCCAGTTATATACCGAGCCTCATCAGATGCTAAAAATAATGCCGCTTCCGCACAATCCCTAGGCTCAATTAAATTACGCATCGGATTCATTGAAGCAATATTATCTAAACTTTCTTGATCCCTAATTCTTCTTACACGAGGAGTTAGGGCAGTTCCTGGGGCTATTACATTAACAGTAATTCCATATTGGCCAATATCTCTTGCCATTAACTTTGTCATACCAATCAATCCTGCTTTAGCCGCTCCATAGGGAATATAAGATGGAGCATAAGGGTTTGGAGCAATACCAGCACCTGAAGAAAGGCTTATTATTCGACCTTTCTTATTCTCAATCATTATGCTAGATACTGCTCTTGAACAATAAAAAGCGGAATTTAAATTTAATGATATCACATCATCCCATTCGCTATCAGTAATCTCATTTATTGGCGAGAAACTTTGAAATCCACCAGCACCGTTAATCAATATATCGACTTTTTTATAATCTTTAATAACACCATTAACCATATCATTCACCTGATCAGATTTAGTTAAATCGGCAGTTACCAGAGCAGCTTTACCGCCACTTTCTATAATGTCTTCTCTTACCCTAAGCAATTCTTGCTGGTTAATATCAACTAGAATTACTATTGCACCTTCTTTAGCAAAAGTTTTTGCAATAGATTCACCTAACCCCTGTCCTGCAGCAGTTACAATAGCAATATTATTATCTAATTTATTTAATCTACTCACTAATTATTCTCCAAAATTAAGTGAAAAATTATTCTTTAAACTCAATTTCCAATGCTACCACATCAATATCACTTGTATTAATTGCATTGTGTTCTAATGGCGCTCGCACTATAGAAGATGTTCTTGGTATATAATTAATTTCTTTTGTTGATCCATCGGTAAATTCAAACATCAGCTTACCTTCCGATAATTGAATTGGCATATAGTCCATTTCATGCAAATGCCACCCTGTTTGCTCACCGGGCTTAAAAACCCAATGCGTAACAATCATTTTCTCATTCTCTAAAACCACACTATGCTTTGCTACAGGGCGATTAGAAGCTATTTTATCTCCCTTATTATCTAATTTCTTAGACATATTATTCCCTTTCTAAAAAAAATTTATGTACACTAAAATTAGTACTATTTAATATTTGAGAAACCTGTGGCATCTAATATTGAATTACTATACGACAAAACTAAAGGTCCGTTTGGCTCTGTTGCTGCTCTTTTTTTTATCCACTCAGGGTCCGATTGAAATGCTGCCCATTTAGTTTCACGATCAGCCAATGAATCCCATTTTAACATATAAGTTATATCTTGATTAGATTCTCCAATAAGCGTTGTCCAAAATCCAACCTGTTTTATTCCATACTTATCCCAAAAATCAAATACTACATTTTCAAATCTGTCTAAAACCTTTGGCAAACAGCCTGGTACACAATGATAAATCCTAAGTTCATAAACCATAAGTATTCTCCCAAATTAATTATAATTATTCCCAATAAAAAATATTAACTTATGTTATATATAAAGCAATAGCTAATAATTATATTCAATATGATAAATAATTATAATTATCCTTTTTCAAAAAATCCTGGGTGTTCTTTGTGAATTCCAAACTTTACTACCCTCTTCCCATATCTAAAGTTTAAATTATCAATAGACGAAGAAAGTTTCTCTTTCTTATTCTGCCTACCTGCCTCAAAGCCTATAAAAAGCTCTGCCGACCTATCTTGTAGGAATATAATATTAGAAAAATGTACGCCCAAAGAATCTATATAAATAGGCTTAATAGTATCAATCATCTTATTCCATAGTTTCGAAAATTGATTTAAAAAGAAAAAAGTATCTTGTGAGAATGTAAAAGTTATTGAGTCCGCCCACGTCCCTAAAGAGGAAGTTCTGACAATAATATCTAGACGGCCAGAACAATATTTATGCTTCCTTAATCTTTCAGATGATTTTTCTATTAACCATCTACCAACAAGATATGCTTTCTTTATTGGCTGATACTCAGGAGACAAGACTTTTGAATTGCCGTACCTTCTACGAATTGTATTTACTATCGGGATATCCTCTCCTCGTAATGACCGAACAAATCTTTCTCCCTCGATAGACCGCCATATAATTCTCGCATGAGTAGGATCAAGATTATACAAACTCTCTATGTCATATACTCCCGCTTTCCATAAACGTAACCTTAATCCCCTTGATATTCCTGGTAAATCATCGAGATCTAAATGCCTAATTTTCTGAGGCATATTATCAAAAGAAAGCCACTGCAACCCATCCGGTTTATCTAATTTACTAGCAATTTTTGCTAATAAAGGATTAGGAGCTATCCCAATTGATAAGGTTACTTCATGTCCAATTAATTCTTTTATCTTCAACTTCATTTGGACAGCTAAACTAATAGCAGATTTTAACCTTGCGCTATCACCCCCTAATGCAATTTGAAATTCATCTATTGATCTAATTCTTTCTAATTCAGCTATACTGTCTAAAATAGAAGCAATTTTTTGATTATATCTAACATATAATTTATGACGACTCTCTCTTAATAGGATATTTGGGCATAGTATCTTTGCTTCGTATACCCTTGTTCCCGTTTTTACACCATAAGCTTTTGCTTCATAACTTGCGGCAACTATACAACCGAAATCTTGATTCACTGCCGTAATGCCAACTGGTTTTTTTCTTAAAAATGGATCTAATTGTTTTTCAACGCTTGCAAAAAAACTGTCCATATCTACATATAACGTTCTAAAAATATTCATTTTTTCATTTTTTTCTTTATTTTTCTTTATTTTGTTCTTACTTTGTTCTCATAATGGATAAGAAAAATCAACTAAAAAATGTTGCCTTCGGTGGTGACTGGTCAGAGTCTATAAAATTTAACGATGAAATCTCTGTTATTGTAAAAAGATTGGAAAATATTTACAAAAGATGTTCCTATGAGTATATACAGGACTCAGAGTTTAATGATATTTTAGAGTATGTTGAAAATAATATTGAAAAAGGTCAAATATTTAGCCATTCCTTTCAAAGAAATATACGGTATGAAGATCCCCTTAAAAGGAAATATGAACTACTTAAAACTATCAATCTAATTAAAAAATGGGTAAGAAGATAACAATATATCCCAAAGAATTATCCTTTATTATGATAGGCAAAATAATATGAATAAAATAGCAATAGTTACTGGGGCCAACTCAGGAATAGGGAAAGAAATAGCAAAGAAATTAGTTGCAAATAATATTTACACAATACTTGCCTGCAGAAATGAGAAACAAGGGAAAGAAATAGAAAAACATCTGGGTGAAAAATCAAAATACCTCCATTGTGACCTCGCTAATTTTGAAAGTATGGAAAAATTTTGCCATTCGATAAATAGCCAGTTTGAAAATATTAATTATCTTTTTAATAACGGAGGCATTTTTCTCCCTCCATATAAAGAAACCCATGAAGGTTATGAATTAACATATGGTGTTAATTATCTATCCTATTTCTATTTAACTAACTCATTAATTCACCTCATGAAAAAAGTTCCGGGATCACGCATAATTAATACCTCTAGCCTTGCCAGCTTCAGACCAAGAACATTGAACATTGAACAGTATGTGAAGCATGCAAAATTTAATAGAATGAAAGTTTACGAGGATAGTACATTAATGAGATCAATGTTTACTTATGAACTCGATGATAGGTTGAAAGATAAAAAATATGAAACAATAGCAGTATCAGGGCATCCCGGTGTTGTTTTAACCAATATCCAAAAATATTCTTTTAGGATGAAAATGAAATTTATATTGCTTAATCGTCATCATAATGTTTCAAAAGGAGCCGCACCTTTGATTAAAGCTGGCTTAGATGCCTCAATTAAAGGAAAAGATTTTATAGGACTAGATACACTAAAACAATATAAAGGAAATCCTTTAATAATTGAGCATCCCAATAAAATCGTCTTCAATAAGGAATTAAGAAATCAACTATGGGATCACTCTGTATCTCAAACTAGCCTTGACTTAAAGTAATCAATTAATTCTTAAGCTGTCTGATAAAGTATAAATTATGATTACACCTAATATTATCAAACTCATACCTATCAATGCTGCGATATCTAAACTTTGTTTAAAAAAGATAACACCGATTAAAGAAATAAAAAAAATACCAGCGCCTGACCAAATAGCGTAAATAATACCTACAGGAACATATTTTAAAGTAAGAGATAAAAAATAAAAAGAAAATAAAAAACAACACACGGCAATAATTGAAGGATAAAGAATAGAGAAACCATTCGATAATTTTAAAAAACTAGTTCCTAATACTTCAGAGCTTATAGCTAAGCATAAATATAACCAATACATATTGCATCCCCTAACAAAGAATAATAGAGTTACATTATAGAGATTAAAAAATAATAAAGAGAAGACTTCAAATGAGAATCATACAAGGAATATTATCAAGAATTTTATTTATTCTTGGAGTTATAGTTTATCTTTCAACAGTAAGCATAGCCTTCGTATCAAAAGGATTAGTCGTTGGAGTTTTAAGTGCCGGCCTTCCTATCTTATCAAATATATATTGGGTACAAAATCTTTGGACTAAAAGTAATATAGTATTTGGCATTGATATTTATTACGTATATATCCAAGCTAATTTTCTATTTATAGGATTGGCAGCTATAGCTTTTATCCTGCATAAAATAAAAAAATTATCTTCTTAATAACAAGTCCTATTTTCTAAAATGGTGCACCCGGAGAGATTCGAACTCCCGACCAAGTGGTTCGAAGCCACCTACTCTATCCAGCT
>Ga0055584_100000179_pt1 | contig 60146 bp, 62 predicted proteins | sample OSDHelmetaG_FD_58716 | JGI IMG/M metagenome (GOLD analysis project Ga0055584, IMG submission 58716) | Pelagic marine sediment microbial communities from the LTER site Helgoland, North Sea, for post-phytoplankton bloom and carbon turnover... | ecosystem: Environmental > Aquatic > Marine >... | reverse complement strand
TTTAAAAAAAATACTTTACCAGGAGTTATATTGTAAGAATTAAAATCTATTTCGTGGGTTCCTGTGCCTTCAGTAAAGAGTACGCACAAGTAGAAATTATGACTGTGGGGTTTGTTGATTAAACGCTTGTTTAGCTGTATGTGATTTGAAAAAGAATTGATGTAAACATCATTGAGAGCTGTTGATTCTTTAAACTGATTAATATTGAGAACAGGTGTTTTCATAATAAATGTCCTAAAAGTACAAAAAAAAGCGAATATACTATAAGACTAAAAGCTATTAAATGTCTTAATTTTGCTAAGACAATAAATACCAAGTGATGAGTAAAGTTATTGATGCTTTGAATTGTAAATGTCCGAATTGTAAAGAAGGAAAGATTTTTAAAAAGGGTGGAAATATTTTATTATTCAATATTCCTAAAATGTATGATAGATGTCCAGTTTGCGATTATAAATTTGAAAGAGAAACGGGCTTCTTTTTTGGGGCTATGTTTGTGAGTTATGCACTTGCTGCGGCAGAAATGATTACCTGTCTTGTAGTGTTTTGGTATCTTATTGATTTTTCTCCCTTGAGAGTTTTTTCTATTATTGTTGTGATCGCATTTTTGTTGAGTACTATCAATTTTAAATTGTCTAGGTCTATTTGGATTTATTTATTTTATAAAGATGAGCCTTGAAGTTAATAATTAGTGATTATAACGTTTAGAATTGAGAAGAAATAAAGACCTACACTTACTAAATGCTGGGTTTTATTCAAACTGAAAGCCCTTATTTTAAAGATGTTTCTTCTATTTCTATAAGATTATTAATCCTGCTTGTTACACAAGTTAGCTTAATAAAAAAGAAACTTGGACAGTGATTGATTGAGTGATTGGAATTCAGATACCTCGGTGTTTACTTTCAAGTTTTAATAATTCAACATATGGATTTCCTTTTAGTCCTAATAGTTTTGCAAATGCAGGTTCGGTTTTTATTCCGTTAGATTTTAATTTTTTTATCCTTTTTTTAAATTCAATCCCTCTTTCTTTTAATATTCTATTTTCAATAATCATATGTCGATAAGCATTTTGCTTTTCAGTTGGAATATTTTGTCCAAAAAGTTCAAATAAAAAATTTTCTGTTTTAAACTGAGCTATAGTTGATTCAATTCCGTTTTGTTTGGTTGAATATATTTTAAAATCTTTTTTACTCGAAAACTCTTGTAGGATGTAATCAGAAAATTCCGAGTGATTTTCACATTCACAAATAATATCTAAATCACTTTCTGGTATATCAATTCCGATTGGAATTGTTCCAGTCAAAATTGGATTATATTTTTTAAGTTTTTCTAAGATTTTATATTTTTTGATTTCATAAAAAGCAAGTTTTTGCTTTTCGTTCCCGTATTTTAAATATTCAATATTTTTAAAATTTTCAATCAAAACTCATTTTTTACATTGAGAAACGCCCATAGTATATGGTTTGAGGTGCAATTTATTAGCTATAATAGAGATGTGTCTATTTTTGACTAACCGCATTATAAAGATAAAAAAAGAATAGTTAAAGGCAAATCAAGTGTTTGTAAAATGTGGTTCTGCTTTCAGGAGACAATCTCCATAAACGTCTTATAATACCAAAAAATAAAGTCGCTTTTTTTTAATTATGCATTGGAGTAATAGATACTGTTGATACAGGTGTTTTTATGTACTTAAATCTGTTTCATCCCAATTTACTCCTTTGGATAACATCCAAGTCAAAGAATGTCTTCGTTCATGAATGACACCTCCATTTCCTATTGGGTCAAATCCTATTGGAACAGTTTCTCTACCTAATTGAGCACTTCTAACAGCATTATGTAGACAATAAAACAAATCTTCCTTATGTATTAATTCTTCTTCTGAAAGTGTATCTCTGGTTTTTATCCAAGTTTCTATATCTTCATCTATAGGGCAACTAAAGTCTGATAATATTTCTTGCATTTGTTCTCCTGTCATCATTCCTCCTTTAATATCAGGTGCTTTGTACCCAAAATACCAAGCTAATGGCCAAGAATTTTCGAATTTCCATCCTATAGTATTTCTTGCTTCTTTATCTTCTCTTGATTTTTTGAGAATCTCTTTTTCCTCTTCATTCATATAATCTTTAAGATTATTTCTTTTAATGAAAGTCAGAATTTTATCATCCTCTAAATTTTCCCGTGGAATCATAAGCCATAGAGTTAGTGCTTTTATGGCATTCAATCTCTTGGCTATTTCAATAGTAGGTCGTAATTCTCGTTCTAATTCTGTAGGTAATGAATTTGAAGGTTTAAAACCTGCTTTTAGACAAATGGATATATTTTCAAGTCTTAAAGGAGTCATCCACGGAACTCTTTTAAAAAGTTCTAATTCGTCTTCATTTTTAATATCTTGATTAAATTCTTCTTTTTCTTTTGAGCCAAATATTTTCTTTAAAAAACGCATAGTTCTAATGTGTTACTGAGATAGGTTGACTCTTTTTTGGTTAATATAGATTCAAAAGTATTTTCTTATTTAGAATTCAAAATAATAATTTGAACAAGAGACGAGCCTAGACGATAAATTTACATTATTTTTTCGATATGATTTGTATTTGATGTCTGTATTTAAATAGAGTATTCCTCATAATACGACAAAAGCATAATACCGATTTGAGCAACGTATTATTGATGGAATTTTTGTTTGTAACTATTAAAATTTTGTGGATTATCTTTTTTTAGAAATTTTATCAGAAATAAGTTAGTCTTTCAAGTTTTTTATACGCTGTAATAATGTCGGGTGAGAATAGTGTACAAATACATAGGCAGGATGTGGAGTCAAATTACTTAAACTGTTTTTACTTAGCTTTTTTAAAGCGTTTATTAAAGGTGAGGCCTTGTAGGTCTCTTTAGCGTAGTGGTCGGCTTGGTATTCAAATTTGCGAGAAAACCAATTCATAATCAATGAAATTATCTCTGAAAAAGGGGTGTATAAAATCCCAAAAGCTATCAATCCTACATGAAAACTTGGTTGTTCTACGCCTATAGCTTGGGATAATATAGGATGTGAGATAAAAATAGATAAAATATATAGCATCAAGCCGCTCATTAAAATTGAACTGAATAGATTAAAAATGATATGCTTCTTTTTGTAATGTCCTACCTCATGTGCTAAAACAGCTACAATCTCTTCTTCATCCAAATCTTGTATCAGTGTGTCGTAAAGTGTTACCCGTTTTTCTCGACCAAAACCTGAAAAATAGGCATTGGCTTTTGAGCTTCTTTTAGATCCGTCAATGACATAAATATTGTCTAATTGAAATCCTACAGATTTTGCATAATCAGAAATAGAATCTCTTAGAGAACCTTCTTCTAGAGGCTGTTGTTTGTTGAACAAGGGAACAATTAATCGTGAATAAAACATGTTTATTGCTATCGTAAATACCGAAATCAATACCCAAGCATAAATCCAAAATTGTGATTCTGTAATGTGATAAAACCAAACGACTAATGCTAAAATAATACCGCCTAAAACAGCAGTCATTAATAGCCCCTTAAGCTTGTCAGTAATAAAAGTGCTTACGGTTGTTTTGTTGAACCCAAAACGCTCTTCAATAACAAAAGTTTTGTAATACGAAAAGGGTGTTGTCAAAAGATCACTACCTATTATAATTATACCAAAGAATATTAAAGCAATCACAACGGGGTGGTCGCTGTAAGTTCTTGCCAAATTGTCAACAATTTCAAAACCATCAAACAACAAGAATAAGAGCATCAAGACCAAAGAAAATGTTGATGAAACCAACCCAAAACGAAAATTAGTTTTTTTGTAAGCTTGTGATTTTTTGTAGGCTGCCTCATCATATATATCCTCAAGTTCTTCGGGTATAGGATCGTTGTAATGCTTAGCATTTAGTCCATCTAGTATTTTGTCAATAACAAAACTTATGATGAGAATTCCCAGTATAATATAAAATAAAGTATCTGCTGTCATTTACTTAAAATTTCGTTGTCTTTTGGCTTCAAAAATCAAAATTCCTGCAGCAACCGATACATTCATAGAATCAATTTCACCTTGCATGGGGATGATGATGTTTTGCGTAGCTTGTTCCAACCATTTTTGGCTCAAACCTGTGGCTTCTGTTCCAACAACAATGGCTGTTGGTTTGGTGTAATCCTGCAAATGATATTCTTTTGAAGCCTGTAATGCTGCACAATATATCTGAATGTTGTGTTCCTTTAAAAACGTTAATATCTCTGCTGTAGTACCAATACCAATCTGTTTAGTAAAAACACAACCAACACTAGATCTGATAATGTTTGGGTTGTATAAGTCTGTCTTGGGATTGGCAATGATTACCGCATCGACATTGGCTGCATCAGCTGTTCGTAATAATGCTCCTATATTCCCAGGTTTCTCAGGAGCTTCGGCAACTAAAATCAGTGGGGTACTAGTCTTAAATTGAATATGATTTAGTTGATGAAACTTAGATTGGACTATGGCTATGACTCCCTCTGTAGTGCCTCTATGAGCTAATTTCTGAAATACCTCTTGAGAAATCTCTATAATCTCAATACCATTGTTCTTCAACGATGTGGCTTCGCTCTCAGAAAACAACTCTGGATAAAACAATAAGGTTTGTATTGTATAACCGCCTTTTATGGCCAAAGACAATTCGCGTTTGCCTTCTATTAAAAATAAACCAGTCTTTCTTCGTACTCTTGATTTCTCTTTGAGTTGGAGTAATTGTTTTATAAATGCGTTTTGGGTGCTATGTATAGTCTTGTGCATAAATGCAAAGGTAAAAAGTATTACAAAATAGAGATATAAAAAAAAGCGAGTTTCTAAGAACTCGCTTGTATTATTATGGGGTTTTGTATTTGTTGGAATAACGTTTCCATAGCTTGGTTTGATGACTCTCTAAACTGATTTCACGACCATCAATAAATGCCTTTTCAAGAATGTTAGTTCGCATATCCAAAGCATCGCCTTCACTTATAAACAATGTAGCACTTTTGCCTTTTTCCAAAGAACCGTAATGTTTGTCAATACCCAAAATTTTTGCAGCATTCAAGGTGATAAGCTGAAGAGCTTGTGGTTTGCTCAATCCATAAGCTACTGTAGTTCCTGCCATAAATGGTAAATTACGAGCATTCATTCGCTCCATTGAACCACTGTTTTGTAATGCTACCAGAACTCCTGCATCTGTTAGTTCCTTAGCCAATTTGAATGGGTAATCATAATCGTCATCAACATGTTTGGGAGTAGAGTGCACCCGATTGATTAATACTGGGATATTGTTCTTTTTTAAAAGATCTGCTACTTGATGGGATTGATATCCCCCAACAATCACCATTTCAGCTATACCATTTTGTTTTTTGAAGTTGATGGCATCTATAATACCTTTAGCATCATCAACATGTACATACAACTTTTTACTGCCATCAAACAATCCCTTAACAGCCTCAAAAGGAAGATGTTTGGTAGATCTATTTCCTTGAAGATATGCTCGACTTTGGGATAAAAAATCGGATACTTCTTGAACTTGCTTAGTGTAATCTTTATTTGGTTTTAATTCAGGGGATTCTCCTCGCCACCAACGACCTCTGGAAAAATTGTTAGGCCAGTTCATATGAATGCCATCGTTTGCCTTTATGACGGCATCTTCCCAATTCCAAGCATCAAATTGTACAATAGATGATGTGCCTGAAATTCTCCCCCCACGTGGTGTTATCTGTCCTAAAAGCACACCGTTGGGACGCATTGTTTCTACAACTTTAGATTCGGCATTGTAAGCAATCAAACTTCTTATATGTGGGTTTATATTGCCAATTTCATCTTCGTCATCAGAAGCTCTTACTGCGTCTATTTCTACCAAACCTAATGTTGAATTAGGTATGATAAAACCCGGGTATACGTGCTTGCCCTTAGCTTCAATGATTTTCATACCGCTTAAATCTACATTCGAAATGCGTGAATCGGCAACAGTAGTTAATTTTCCATTCTCAAAAATGATTAAACTCTCTTCTATAACCCCTCCGTTACCGAGATGAGCCGTTGCACCTATTATGGCTATTGGTTGTGATTGTTTGGGAGCGGGAGTCTGTTGTGCCATGACAAGGGTTGCACAAAACAGAAGTATAATGACTATATTTTGTTTCAAATTTTTCATTTGTAATAACTTTAAAATTGATTGTCCATAGTGTCACAGTGAAAATGTGGTTGCTCTTTTTTCTTTATAGCTTGAGTCTTTAAACCTTTGTTTTTGACTTCCATCATCATATTAATGAGCTTGTTTCTTTCTTTTTTTATGGCAGATTGCTTCATTTTATCGGTTTCAATATCAAAATATATCACCCCTTCTATAATGGTTTTTTCTGCTTTGGAGTATATCGATAGGGGATGAGCAGACCATAAAACGACATCAGCATCTTTACCTTCTTTTATACTCCCAACACGATTGTCGATGTGAAGAAGTTTTGCAGGATTGAGTGTTACAAACTTCCAAGCTTCTTCTTCATCAACACCACCATATTTTACAGTTTTTGCAGCTTCTTGATTTAAACGTCTTGACATCTCTGCATCGTCACTATTGATGGCTACTGTTATTCCTTGATTGTGCATAATTGAGGCATTGTATGGAATAGCATCATTGACTTCAAACTTGTATGCCCACCAATCGCTAAAGGTAGAACCACCAACACCGTGATTAAGCATTTTGTCGGCTACTTTGTAACCTTCTAAAATATGTGTAAAAGTATTGATGTTGAAATTGAAGCGTTCTGCTACTTTCATGAGCATATTGATCTCACTTTGAACATAAGAGTGACAAGAAATGAATCGCTCTTTATTTAAAATTTCAGATAAGACTTCCAATTCGATATCTTTTCGGTATGGCTTTCCACTTTTTTTAAGAGTTTCATATTCTTGAGCTCTTGTAAAATAGTCAATATACACTTGTTCTACACCCATTCGGGTTTGTGGAAAACGATCGCGACTACCCCAATTGGATTGTTTTACGTTTTCTCCTAATGCAAATTTGATAAATTTTGGAGCGTTTTTATAGAGCATATTGTCGGCGGTCTCTCCCCATTTCAATTTTACAATTGCAGAACGGCCACCAATGGGATTGGCCGAACCATGTAAGATTTGTATAGTGGTTACTCCTCCGGCTAAGTTCCTGTAAATATTGATATCTGTGGGGTTTATAACATCAGCAATACTAACCTCTGCCGATGAGTTTTGACCGCCTTCATTTATAGATGAAGCAGCTATATGTGAGTGCTCATCAATGATGCCCGAGGTTAAATGTTTTCCTGTGGCATCAATAATTCTTGCTCCCTTGGCTGATAAATTTTTTCCAATTTTAGCAATCTTACCATCCTTAATGAGTACATCGGTGTTTTTTAAAATGCCTTCAGATTCGTTGGTCCAAACAGTGGCGTTTTTAAAAAGAATGTTCTCTTGTTTGGGCATTGTATTAAAACCGTATGCATTGTTAGGAAAGGTGATTGGAACGATGGTTTTTTCCTCTTCAATTTTCTTTTTGTCTTTTTTCTTGTCAATGCCGCTTTTATACTCAGCATAAAAAGGAACGGTCTCTCCATTGGCTAATGTGGCTGTCCCTTTTAGGTCTTTTGAACTTTCTACGTGGGCAATGATTCTAGTAAAAACTTGTTTTGTGGTATCTTTTGATGTTATAGAAAGTGTTACCCAGCCATCTTTATAAGACAGTTTTGAACCGTGTTTTTGACCTTCTGATGTTACTTCGCTTTTGAGCTTGTCCCATTCGCCTTTTACTGCCAAGTCAAAAGCTTTGCTTTCTAATTTAAAACGATAATCTCCTCGAATGTCTATCTTGTCTTTATCGCTGAATATTGACGCTTGACCTTGAATCCAATGTTCGTATATAATGGCGTCTTTTTCAAAAATATCACCAGAAGTAATCATGAAATTGGCCCAAGCTCCTGGCTTTAGATGACCTAAAGTTTGACTTTGTCCTATAATGGATGCAGGTATGCTTGTTAAGGCTTCTAAAGCTTTTTGTTTTGGCAGGCCGTAGTCAATTACTTTTCTGATATTGGTTATGAATTCTTTGGGTGATTTCAAACCATTGCTGGTAAATGTAAATGGAACATTGTTTTCGAATAAAATTTTTGCATTAGCAGGTCTTTGATTCCATTGGCGCATATCGCTTAATGATAATTCTGAAGCCAAAAATGGGTTTTCAACATCATAAGCCTCAGGAAATTTTAGAGGTAGAATAAAAGTAGCATTAGTACTCTTAATTTGGTCTATGCGCTCGTATTCATCACCACCGCCTACCAAAATGTATTGAATGCCGTATTCATCGCCAACCTTATCGGCGCGTAGAGCATTCATCCAACTGTTAGCTATAAAGATTTGAGGTAATTCTTTATTTCTGTTTAATGCCTCTAAAGATAAATCTGTGGTCTCAATATGACCTTCAGCATACCAATCAGCATCGATATAAAGTTGTCTTAACAAAGCCATGCTTCCCATGATAGAGGAGGGGTATGATTGTCTAGAACCTGCACTTCTCTTAAAAGATAAATACTGTGCAGATTGATCACTCAAGATTCTATTGGCATTGTTACCTTGATTGTTTAAAGCAACCAAGATTCCTGTTCCTCTGACTATACCATCTTGAATGTGAGTGTTGACCGCTCCAATTCCAGTTTTAAGAAATTCAGAAGCTTTCTTTTCATCATATTTAAAATGATCAACAGCTTTGTTTTCAGGCATAACGTGATCATTCCAATAATAACCAGTCCTATTTGGATTGTATTGCGAACTTCTTCCGCTACCTTCCGCTTTCTTAGGAGGTGCAATTCCAAAATCGGCGTATAAATCAATAAAAGAGGGATAAATGGTTTTTCCCTTTAAATCAATAATTCTACTGTTTTTTGGAATAGATACCGATTTCCCACTAGCGACCACTTTGCCATCTTTTAAAAGTAAAGTTCCGTTATTGACAACTTGGTTGTGCGAAATGTAAATTTGAGCGTTGGTCAAGGCGGTGTAATTGGTATTCTTGGATTTTACACCATCATTTTTTGGAAAGTAATCTTGTGCGTAAAACGTTAAACAGCACAACAATGCAAATAGCAGAGTAATGGGTTTATTCATCTTTGATTAGTTAATTAAGTTAGAACTATAAAGATAAAAATTTAAGACAGTTTACAAGAATAATTAGTTTGTTTTAACGTTATTAGCGTCAAAATAATTAACTAACAAAGCAACAACATAGTTGTAACTCTCCATCCCATCAGATTGGTTATTTGCTTTAAGAAAACCATCATAAGTGGTTTTGAAAATAGGCTCTAGAGGATTTTCATAATCTGTCCAAAAGTTTTGTGCCTCTTGATAGTTTTTTAAGATGCCAATGTTCACCTTTGATTTTAAAGTTTCATAAGCAAGAGAGTCTCTTCGAAATGTTTCTATAAGACAGTGTTTCAGTGCAAAAATAGTCCCAGAGTATTTAAAATAGTTGTCAGGATGTTTGCTTGCAGCCAAAATACCTATAAAATTAGCTTCGTTTTCAGCAGCAAACCCTAGTTGATGCGCTACCTCATGTGATGAAATCATTGGAATCTTGAAGCTGGGTACCAAATAGTCTACTTGAGCTTCATTGGTTAAAGGATTCAAATATCCACTAAATCCCATATAAGTTAAAGGCAAACTAAATAACGATTTTTTTATGCTTTTGGGAGTATAGTCTAGGTTAGGAAACTCGGTCTTGAGTTTGTGAAATCCTTTGGGAACTTTTTTGAAAACTTCATCGTTGCTGTATGGAGAAACTACTTTTTGAGTGCTGTCTTGGGTGATTTTTAAATGAATTTTATTGGCTTGTACAATCAATCGCTCTGTGGTAGATATCAATTGTTCTGTAGTGTATTGGGTTTGTAAATTCAAATGTTGATGTAGAGGCAAACGATAATAATTCATTCCCCAAAACAAATGAAAGGCTAAGTAAACTACTGAAATAGTACAGAGTATATCGATAAAAAATCCTTTGAAATCGGTCTTTATTCGTTTAAAATTAAAAAACAACCATCGAATTATGTAAATTATAGAAAGCGAATAAAAAAGATCGCCAAACGAAAAAGGTAGCCAACCTAAAGCATATCGCAAAGATTTTGAAATAAGGACATACAATCCTTTGCTATAAAAAGTCTCTACAACACTTGGATAAGCAGATAGCCATTTAATCAACAATACTTGAGGAATAATTGATAACCCAATAAGTAGCTTTTTGTTTTTTGGCATACTTCAAAATTAATGAAATCTTTACAATACTCCTTTAGTTATTTTTAACTTTGTACAATTAAAATTTACAAATATGAATTCAGAAATACGAGCACTTGAGCCCAAGGCACTTTGGAATAAATTTGCCGATCTAAATGCAGTGCCAAGACCTTCAAAAAAAGAAGAGCGAGTTATTGCTTTTATGAAGAAATTTGGTGAAGATTTAGGTTTAGAAACCTTGGTAGATAAGGTTGGAAACGTTATAATCAAAAAACCAGCTACTCCGGGAATGGAAGACCGTCAAACCGTAGTTATGCAATCGCACTTAGATATGGTTTGTCAAAAAAATAATGATACTCAATTTGATTTTGATACCCAAGGAATCGATATGTATGTTGATGGAGATTGGGTAAAAGCCAAAGGAACTACTCTCGGTGCCGATAATGGTATTGGAGTAGCAACAATTATGGCTATTTTAGAAAGTAAAGATATACCACACCCAGCTATAGAAGCGTTGTTTACTATTGATGAAGAAACTGGTATGACAGGAGCAATGGGACTTGAAGGTGGCTTGTTGACTGGAGATATTCTATTGAACCTAGATACTGAAGAAGATGACGAAATAGGTGTTGGATGTGCTGGTGGAGTAGATATTACTGCAACAAGAACTTACACAGTTGAAGAGACTCCTGAGTCTAAAACTGGGTTTGAAATTATAGTGAAAGGTTTACAAGGAGGGCATTCAGGAATGCAAATTCACGAAGGTTTAGGAAATGCTAATAAAATTATGAACCGTTTGTTGTTTGACGGTTTTGAGAACTTTGGTCTTCGTATTTCTGAAATAGATGGAGGAGGACTCCGAAATGCTATACCAAGAGAGAGCAAGGCTATAGTTGCTGTTGATAGTATTCACGAAGAAGCTTTTGAGATGGAAATCACTCAAATGGCTGAAACGATAAAGGCAGAGTACAACACCATGGAGCCTGAATTGGAGGTTGTTGTTACTAAGTGTAATGCACCTAAAACTATTATGGAACTTGGAGTACAAGAAGGGTTGACAAGAGCTCTTTATGCCGCTTGGAATGGTGTGTATAGAATGAGTGCTGATATACCAGATTTGGTAGAAACTTCTAATAATATTGCTCGAGTTGTTGTTAAGGATGGCAATATTAAAATAGCATGTTTAACTCGATCTTCAGTAGAAAGTTCTAAATGGGATTTGGCAAATACCTTACGTGCTTGTTTTGAACTAACAGGCTGCGAAGTTGAGTTTTCAGGGGATTATCCAGGATGGAAACCTAATATGGAATCTTCAATTTTAAAGGTATTGGAAGACCTTTATGTGAAAATGAATGGGGAAAAACCTCATGTAGCAGCATGTCATGCAGGTTTAGAATGTGGTATTTTAGGACAAAACTACCCTAAAATGGATATGATAAGTTTTGGGCCAAATATTAAAGGAGCGCACTCTCCTGATGAGCGTGCTCAAATATCATCGGTACAAAAATATTGGAGATTTGTATTGGAGATATTGAAGAATATCCCTAAGAAATAATTATCCAAATAGAGCAAATAAAAAAGCCGCTTCTTTTGAAGTGGCTTTTTTTATGAGTGAAATTTAAAGAAACTATTTGATTCCAGTCATTTCTATTATAAAAGAAAGATTGGATTTTGCAGGTATTGGCCCATATTGACGTTCACCATACGCTAAGTGATAAGGAATATAAACATAAAGTTTATCTCCAACACGCATATTGGTAAGCGCTTCTTTCATTCCTGAAATTAGCTGTGCATCTGGACCTATTTTCATTGGAGTTGGTCTGTACATATTGGCTTGTGCACGACGTTCGTCCATCATACCATGACGTTCGGCAACGTCTTGTTTGTTGCTATCAAAGAGTCTTCCATCTTCAAAATATCCTTCATAATTGATTAAAGCAATCGCTCCTTGCTTTGGTTTTTGACCAGTACCTTTAGTAATTAAATAAGTTTTCAAACCAGAAGGTTTTGTAGAGGCTTTGCTTAAATAATCATCCAAAGTAGGTTTTAGTGCCTGAGCAGCAGCAGCATTTTTAGCTTCTTTAGCTTTTTGTTCTTCTTCAGCTTTCTTACGAGCCTCTTCACGTAGTTTTTCTTGACGTTCTTTTAATTTTGGTAACTCTTCTGTAAAAACCTTAGGGGCATTAAATGTTTTGGCATCAATACCTTTTCTGATGATGTTCAATTCAAGAATGACAACATCATCAATAGGCTTGTCATTAGGGCCTGTTTTTACGTTAGAAATAGAGTCGAGTACATCAAATCCTGAAACCAATTCTCCAAAAACAGAGTGGCAACCTCCACCAGGAAATGCTCCGCATTTTTTTAATGTTCCATCAGATTGATATGCATCTAAATGTGGAGTAGCTCTTTCTGTAATAAAAAATTGACTCCCGTTGGTGCTTGGCCCTGAATTTGCCATTGAAAGGATACCTGGCTTGTCGTGTTTTAATTCTGGGTGAAATTCGTCTTCAAATTTGTAACCAGGATCTCCAGATCCTGTAGCTGTAGGGTCACCTCCTTGAATCATGAAGTTATTTATAACTCTGTGGAATGTAGTACCATTGAAATATTTTTTGTCTTTGTATTCTTCTTTAACCATAGGGTGATTGCCTTCGGCTAAAGCAACAAAATTGGCAACGGTTACAGGAACTTTCTTAAAGAAAAGTTTTGCGACCATAGTGTCTTTATTGGTTACAAATTCTGCATAGAGACCATCAGGTAAGTCTGGATAGCGTTCTTTATCACATGATGAAGCTGTAACTAAAAAAAATAGAGCTGCAAGTTGCAAAGCTTTGCTTAGTATTTTCATAGAGTATTTGTTTTTGGTTTTATATTATTTTTAATGGTTTTTTAATGGTTTTTTACTGGTTTTATTGCATTGATGGTGACTTCACATACCAAAGGTACATTGGTGCCAATGCGGTTTCGGTCTCCATAATAACCATAGGCAAGTTGTGAAGGAAATAAAAAAGTAACCGTTTCTCCAACTTTCATAAGTTTTAATCCTTCTCTAAGTCCCTTAAATAATTCTTTCTGATCCATAGGGTACTCTTGAGTAGCAAGCTCTTCTTTTGAGTAAATTAAGTTTCCGTTTAAATCTTTTACATTATAATCGAAAGTAACAAGGTCACCAAATTTGGGTGTTAAGGTGTCTTTTTCTACTTTGGTGTTATAATAGTACCAAAACCCATTTTCAGAAGGAAAATATTCAATTTCAGGGTTTTGAGTCATGATATCCTTTATCAGAGCGTGTTCGTATTGTTGTAGTTTTTTGTTTCTGATGATGGAAGCATCAATAAAGGAACCCGATTTGACCGATTTTGGAACCCTAGCTTCAGGGGATTTGCAGGCTGTTGTCATTAGTAAGACCAAAACGATATAACATATTTTATTCATTGTTAAGGACTGTTTTATAGTTTGGTAATATACTAATAAATTTTTCAACAGTATCGTTTAGGCTTAAATTGCTTTTGCCTCCAGCAGCATTGGTGTGCCCTCCGCCATCAAAATGTGCTCTGGATAACTCGTTTACAGAAAAGTTGCCTTTACTTCTTAAGGATATTTTAATGATACCTTCTTGTTGATTTTCTATGAATATGGCTGCCAAGACAATACCTTCCAATGATAGACCGTAATTAACAAATCCTTCAGTGTCTCCTTTTTTAAAATTGAAGGTATTGAGCTCTTCTTGTGTTAAGGTTATGTAAGCCGTTCGATACTCTGGTAATACCTTTAAATTGGATAATGCTCGTCCTAACAATTGTAGTCTTGAGTAAGAATTAGCATCATATATATTGTTGTGAATTTCTGAGTTGTTTGCTCCTTTGTCAATCAAATCAGCAACAACTTTATGAGTTTTACTTGTGGTTGACGAAAACCTAAATGATCCTGTGTCTGTCATGATGCCAGTGTAGAGACAGGTAGCAATTTCAGGGGTGATTTTGTCAATGTCTCCCATCATTTCTATAAAGTTGTAAATCATCTCACAAGTAGAAGACATGCTAACGTCAGAGTACATAAACTGAGCATAGTCATCAGGTTTCTGATGATGGTCTATCATAACTTTTATACCTTGAGCTTGCTCGACTGTTGTTCCCATTTCTCCAATTCTATTTAGGGCATTGAAGTCTAATGTGAATATTAAATCGGCATCAGCTATGAGTTTGTCGCTATCCTTATTTTGAGAATCGTATTTGAGAATGCTTTTTTCTTCGGGCATCCATTTTAAAAAATTAGGATAATCGTTTGGAGCTATGATATGACATTGGTGATTATTCAATTTTAAATAATGATAGAGTCCCAAACAGGCTCCAATGGCATCGCCATCAGGATTTTTGTGAGGAATGACGACAATTTGTTGTTTTGACCTTAAGAGATTTTTTAAGGCTGTTATTTCATTGGTATTCATAGATGGCGAATATACGATTTTTTAATATGGGTTAATATTGTTTTTGTAAAGAAATACATTACTTTTGCAGCAAATTTAAACAAAAGAAATGGCAACAAATAGAACATTTACAATGCTTAAGCCTGATGCGGTTGAAAAAGGACACATTGGGGCAATTTTGGAAAAAATAACAGCTTCTGGATTTAGAATCGTAGCGATGAAACTTACTCAAATGACTAAATCTGATGCAGAACAATTTTATGCGATTCACAGCGAACGTCCATTTTTTGGGGAGTTGGTAGAGTATATGACTCGTGGTCCAATAGTAGCAGCAGTTTTAGAAAAAGAAAATGCTGTAGAAGATTTTAGAACATTGATTGGTGCTACCAACCCAGCAGAGGCTGCAGAAGGAACTATTAGAAAAATGTATGCAGAATCTATTGGTGAAAACGCTATTCATGGTAGTGATAGTGATGAGAATGCTGCAATCGAGAGTGCATTCCATTTCTCAGGTAGAGAGATGTTTTAATTGAAATAAAAAAGAAATAAAAAAACGCAGCTAATTGTTTAGCTGCGTTTTTTTATTAACGTAATACAAGTTTCTTTATCAAATCTTTACCCAAATGCTCGTTGAGCATTGTTATGATTTTATCTTTTCCGTAACTTAGTTCTTCTCTTAAAACACTACTGCTCAATTGAACATATAAGGTTTCTCGTTCTAGCTTTATGGCGGTAGTATAATTGTTGACACCATTACCCATAAGTTCCTCCCAAGCTTTTCGTACATTTACCTTGTCCAGTCCCTTTTGCAGGTTATTGGTCTCAACAAAAGATTTGAGAATATCTCCAATTGTATGATTGTCATCGTTGTTTTGTCTAGACATTATTCTATTGTTATGGGTTCGTAACGTTTGTATATGTATATATTATTGTCGGTATTCTTTATTATAAGTTGTTTGTCGTTTGCATTGAGCACCGTTTCTTTCCATTGATCAAATTCCGTGCTGTAATATAGATTAAGACTATCGTTTTCTATAACAGCCTTAATGTACTCTGTTGTATTTGAGGTGTTGTATGTTCCTTTTAAATTTGGATTTAGCTTTTTTCTAAATCCTTTTAAAGAGTCATTTAGTTCTATATAATCTATGGTGTTGCTAAAGGTATATTCTTTTTTTGTGCCATCGGCCAAGGTGACGCTTTCTATTTCCCAATATCCAGTAAGATGAGGGAGTAAAGTCTTAGGATTTTTACTGCAACTAGAAAGCAAAACAAGTGCAATGCTTAATGTTATGAATTTTAAGTTTGTCGTGATGTTCATAATTTAAATATCTTATAGGTTTGATGTGCTTGTTTTACTACATTTTCGGTTCTTTCGGCATGAGTATCACTTATAAATAATTGTCCAAAGTGTTTGTCGTTTACCATTCCGATAATTTGAGTTACCCGATTTTCATCCAATTTATCAAAAACATCATCCAACAATAAAATAGGAGAGACGCCACTTTGCTGTTTGATAAAATCAAATTGAGCAAGTTTTAGCGCAATCAAAAACGATTTTTGTTGTCCCTGGCTTCCAAATTTTTTTATGGGGTAGTCTTCAATTTCAAATATCAAATCGTCTTTGTGAATGCCAACGCTAGTGTACTGTAAAGCTCTATCTTTATTGATGTTTTTGCTTAATAACTCATTGAGATTAGTATCTTTTAAATCGCTTTTATAACTGAGGTTTACAGGCTCGTTTTTATTACTGATAGCATTGTATTTTATTTTGAATATAGGAATGAATTTTTCCAAAAACGCTGCTCTAATATTGAAAATTTTTGTTCCCAAAGTATCCATTTGTTCATTGTAAATACTAATCGTTTCTGTATTGAATGTATGGTTTGCAGCAAAATATTTCAATAAAGCATTGCGTTGAGATAGTACTTTGTTGTAATTGATAAGAGTTTCTAAATAGGTTTTATCGCCTTGAGAAATTACACTATCAATAAACTTGCGTCTAGTGTCACTTCCTTCGGTGATAAGATCTCTGTCTGAAGGAGAAATGATAACCAATGGAATAAAACCAATATGGTCACTAAATTTATCATAAGGTTTACCATTACGTTTTATGACTTTTTTTTGCCCTTTTTTTAGAGAGACAACAACTTTCTCTTCAAGATTGCTTTTTTCAAAAATACCGTCTAAGACAAAAAAATCTTCACCATGTTTAATATTTTGAGAAGCAATAGGGTTGAAATAACTCTTACCAAAAGCCAAATGATAAATAGCATCTAAGACATTGGTTTTTCCTACGCCATTCTGTCCAACCAAACAGTTAATCTTGTTGTCAAATTCAAAGGTATAGTTGTCAAAATTTTTGTAATTTAGTAAGGATAAGGTTTTCAGCAACATAAATATCAACTAAAATTCAGTAAACTTTAAGAAGGTGTTTGTCTTAAAGAATGTGCAAATTATTGAAAAATAACAAATAATTTACCTTTTATTTCCCAATAAAAATTTTATTTTTGCGGCGCATTAAATGACAACTTATGGCAACTTATAAGAAAAGAGGATATAAACCAAAAACTAAAGAAGAAAAAACAGAAGTTATAGAAGAGCAATCAACAACCGCTGAAGTTTTTAATACTTTGGACGAAGGTGCTTCAAAAACTGAAGAATGGGTTGTGAAGAATCAAAACTACATCTTTGCTGTAATAGGATTTATAGCTGTTGTAGTATTAGGATATTTAGGATATAATAAATTCATTGCCGAGCCAAAGGCCGAAGAGGCTATGAACGAAATGTATAAGGCTCAAGATTATTTCAATCAAGCCGTTAACGGCGTTGAAAAAGATTCTCTATACAACTTGGCATTGCATGGAGGAGAAGGCAAATATGGAATGTTGGATATCATAGAAAACTATGGCAGTACACCAGCAGGGAACTTAGCTAACTATTATGCGGGTATGGCATATTTGAACCTTAAAGATTATGCTAAAGCTGTTGAATATTTGAGTGATTTTTCAACCGATGACATCATCTTGGGAGCTATTGCTAAAGGAGGAATTGGAGACGCTTTTGCCCAATTGAATCAACCAGATGATGCGTTGAACTATTACAACCAAGCGATTTCATTTTCTGATAATGAATACACAACGCCTTTATATCTTCATAAAGCTGGAATTTTAGCTTTAGAGAATGGAGATGCAAAAAAAGCATTGTCTTATTTCAATCGTATTAAACAGGAATTTCCAAATTCTAACGAAGCTAAAGATATTGAAGTACTCATAGGAAAAGCAGAAGCAAGTATATAACATTATGGCAACTTCTGATCTCTCATATTACGATAAAGATACAATCCCAGACGCGAGTAAATTTCGGTTTGGGATTGTTGTTTCTGAATGGAACAACGATATTACTGAAGCTCTTTTTGAAGGAGCAAAGGATACTTTGTTAAAACACGGTGTTCAAGAGCATAATATCATTAGATGGGATGTTCCAGGAAGCTTTGAGCTTGTTTATGGTTCCAAAAAAATGCAAGAACAAATGGTAAATGCCGTGATCGCCATAGGCAGTGTTATACAAGGAGAAACTAAGCATTTCGATTTTGTTTGTCAAGCTGTATCTCAAGGAATTAAAGATTTAAATGTAAATCGTGAAACACCTGTTATTTTCTGCGTGCTTACAGATAATAATAAGCAACAAGCCATAGACCGCTCTGGAGGAAAACTTGGAAATAAAGGTGTTGAAGCTGCTATAGCTGCTATAAAAATGGCTGAACTTAGAAAAAATGCCTAACTCATAGGATGGTTTTACCATTCGTATGTTAACAATTTTTAGCATTGTATAAGTATATTTTCCTAGCTTTTTGAGTACATTTGAAGTGTAGCAAGTTACTTTTGTCTATGTTCAAACAGCAAAAAAACAAACGGTTTAATTATAAACCACGCCATATCAATAACAATACTCAAGGAGATAAAGAATCTTTGGAGGAACAATGGCAAAAACTTAAAACAGACAATAAACGTAAAACGAGTGTTTTTAACTCAATGACTTTTTTGATCTTGTTGTTGCTTGCTATTTTGATATTGAGCTATGTTTTAGGTAGCTACGAATAACATGTGTTTATGGGAATCTTCAAAACTAGGAAAAATAAAAAATTTGAATACACACCAAGATTTTATAAGGGTGAAGGGAATCCTTTTGAAATTAAACATAAGTTTGATGACTTTAGGCAAACGGCAAGCAGCGATAAAGGTTTAAAGACAAAATTCAATAAGGCTATTTATGATTATAAAAACAATCCAGACACCATTGGTGCTAATAAAAGGGTTTTAATAATAACTATTGTGTTAATACTTATTTTTTTGTTTATTATAGATTTTGATTTGTCCATATTTTTTTAATCACACTAATGGCCGATATTATTCAACTTTTACCTGATCACGTCGCAAACCAAATAGCTGCAGGAGAGGTAGTGCAACGACCAGCTTCTGTAGTTAAAGAGCTTTTGGAAAATGCCATTGATGCTTCGGCTTCTCACATAAAACTTATTGTCAAAGATGCAGGGAAAACGCTCATTCAAGTCATTGATGATGGTAAAGGAATGAGCCCAACAGATGCAAGATTGAGTTTTGAACGTCATGCTACTTCCAAAATTAAGTCGGCAGATGATTTGTTTAATCTTACAACCAAGGGATTTAGAGGTGAAGCATTGGCAAGTATTGCTGCTATTGCGCATGTGGAACTAAAAACTAAGCTCGAAAAAGAAGAACTCGGAACGCATATTTGTATAGAGGGAAGTGAAGTTGTTTCACAAGATGTAACGGTTACTCCAAAAGGAACTTCAATTGCAGTAAAAAATTTGTTTTTCAATATTCCTGCAAGACGTAATTTTTTGAAATCAAATGCCGTAGAATTACGACATGTTATAGATGAATTTCATCGTGTGGCTTTGGCTCATCCACAAATTGTTTTTGTGATGTATCATAATGGCAATGAATTGTTCAATTTACCAAAGAGTAATTATAGACAACGCGTAGTAAATATCTTTGGAGGGAAAACCAACGAAAAATTGGTGCCTGTTGAAGAAGAAACACAAGTATTGAAGGTTTCAGGTTTTGTTGGAAAGCCAGAGTTTGCAAAGAAAACAAGAGGAGAGCAATTTTTTTTCGTCAATAATCGATTTATAAAAAGTGCTTATCTGAATCATGCCATAAACGCAGCTTTTGAGGGGTTATTGAAAGAAGGTACACATCCAAGCTATTTTTTAAATTTGGAAGTAGATCCTAAAACCATAGATATAAACATTCATCCTACCAAAACTGAAATAAAATTTGACGATGAACATACTTTATATGCCATTTTGCGTTCGGCAGTAAAACATAGTTTAGGGCAATTCAACATTGCACCTGTGTTGGATTTTGATAGTGATACCAATTTAAACCCACCATATCACTACAAAAACAAACAAGCAACAACACCTACAATAGAAGTTGATAGAAATTTTAATCCGTTTAAATCTGATTCTGATACAGAAAAAACTCAAATTAAACATACGAGAAATTTTGGTAAACAAACCCCAAATCATTGGGAAGGTTTATATGTAGGATTAGAATCTAAATCTAATGAATCTACTTTGGTTGATTTTGATTCTTTGGAGGTGGAAAGCGATGTTAAAACCGAAAAGCTATTTGATGATCAAGAAACCACGCAATCAACTACTACATATCAGTTACACAACAAATATATAGTTAGTACCATAAAATCAGGTATGATGATTTTGGATCAACATCAAGCACATCAACGAGTGTTGTATGAACAGTTTTTGAAGAGAATGACAGGGAAAGACGCTGTGAGTCAGCAGTTGTTGTTTCCTTTACAGCTTCATTTTTCTAAAAGCGACATCCGAATTTTTAAAGATTTGAAAGAAGATTTGGAGCATGCAGGATTTGTGTTTTCTAAAGTAGAAGATGAAATAATTGAAGTTACTGGTGTACCTACAAGTGTACCAGAGAGTGAAGTATCCATTGTTTTAGAACAGCTGATAAGTGACGTAGAGCATGAGGTGCCAGATGCAAGTTTTAGTGCAACCGATTTGATGGCAAAAAGCTTAGCAAAAAGCTTGGCAATAAAGTCTGGCCAAAGTCTTACTACAACAGAACAAGAACATTTGGTGAATAGTTTGTTTGCTTGTAAGGAACCAACAATTTCACCTTCTAATAAATGTACGTTCATTACTATGAGCGTTGATGATATTGATAAAAAATTTATGTAGCCTATGATGCGTATAACTGAAACTGTAAAACATTTGATAATCATAAACGTGATTATGTTTATGGCTACTTTAATGATTGGAAATGGCGAACTGTTTTATAAGTGGTTTGCTCTTTATTTTCCAAAAAACGATTGGTTTGAGCCTTGGCAGATTGTTACACACATGTTTATGCATGGTAATTTAATGCATATTGCTTTTAATATGTTTGCTCTATGGATGTTTGGTACAGCAGTCGAAGCACGTTTGGGCATGCAAAAGTTTTTATTTGTCTATTTTTCAGCAGGATTGGGAGCTGTTTTATTTCAATTAGGATATTATTATTTTAATTATTTGCCTTTAGAAGTTAGCTTGGTAGACTCTGGAGTAACTACAGATCAAATTCATTATATGCTTAGCAATAATGAATTGATAAATGGTATAACTTCTGCTCAAAAGGTACAACTGCAGCAAATGTTTGGGATTTTTAATGCTTCTATGGTAGGAGCTTCAGGATGTATTATGGGGATTTTGGCTGCTTTTGGTATGATGAATCCAGATGCCAAATTGATGCTTATTTTCTTGCCAATTCCTATTAAGGCAAAATATTTCATCCCTGGAATCATAATTTTGGATATTATTTCAGCCTTAACAGGACAGTCCTTTTTTAGTCCAAGTAACACGGCATTTATGGCTCACGTTGGAGGAGCTCTTACAGGTTTTATTATAATGTGGTATTGGCGTAAAAACCAGTTTAATCAAAACCGCTGGGATATATGACAAGTCTTAATTATGATATAAAAGACAAATTGCAACGTCTTAATGTTTTTGAAAAAATCATAGTTATAAACGTTGTGGTTTTTATTTTGGGATTTATTATTTCAAAATTCAGTGTTGGTAACGCTTTTTTGAGTTGGTTTCAATTGCCAAAGGATTTTTTTAATTTCATTATTCAGCCATGGTCTATCATCACTTATGGTTTTTTACATTATAATTTTTGGCATCTGGCCATGAATATGTTAGTGTTGTATTTTATATCGAGAATGCTATTGAATCTCTTTAGAGTAAAAATGGTTCTTAATATTTATTTCTTGGGGATATTGTTTGGAGGACTCTCATACTTATTGGTATATAATGTATTTCCTACTAACTTTGTTGCGCAAGTAGGGCCTTTGGTTGGTGCATCGGCAGGAATACGCGCGCTTATCATTTTCATTTCAGCATATATACCCAATCAAGAGGTGCGTTTTTTTACATTTAACATCAAGTTGTGGTATATCGGGATTGCCTTGGTTGTTTTGGATATATTGGGCTTGTTCTCAGAATATAACCAAGGTGGTAATGTTGCACATTTGGGAGGTGATTTGTTGGGATATTTGTATGCCACTCAATTAGGAAAAGGTTATGATATAGGTTCTGGTTTTGAAAAAATTATGGATACCATTTCAACTTGGTTTAGTCCTAAATCCCCTTTAAAAACAGTACATAGACAACGAAGACGCTCATCCTCTTTTGCAGGACATAATAAAGACGAATTTGAACAGTTTAATAAACAAAAACGTATAGACCTAATCTTGGATAAGATAAGTAAAAGCGGTTATGATAGTTTGACTAAAGAAGAAAAGGCTTTTTTGTTTAGGGCGGGCAAAGATTAAGATTAAACATTGATTATGAAACGACTTAAGGGGTTGGATAAATTGATGTATTTCATCAATTCCATAGTGGCGATGATGCTGTTGTTGGCTTATTTGCTTCCTTATGTTCCGCCCAATGATTTTGCTGTTATATCCATACTGAGCTTAACAGTCCCGCTTTTGATGCTTGTTAATATATGTTTTGTTATCTATTGGTTACTAAAGGTCAAAAGGCAATTATTTCTTTCATTATTGATACTTCTTTTGGGTTATAAGTATTTGTTTTCTTTGTATAAATTTTCGAGTTCAAAAAATGTAGAGGACCAAGAGAATATATTGGTAATGAATTATAATGTGCGTTTGTTTAATGTATATGAATGGATAAAGGATAAAAACGTGCAAAAGTCTATGAGTGAATTTATAGCTCAAGAACACCCTGATATTATTAGTATGCAGGAGTATAGACCAGATCGTTTTGTGAATCTTGAGGGATATTATAAATACGAAAAATTGTCAGGTCAAAAATTAAGAAATGGACAAGCTATTTTTTCAAAATTTCCCATCGTTAATTCGGGCTCTATAGAATTTCCAAACACCTTTAATAATGCTATTTTTGTTGATGTTGTTAAAGGGATAGATACCATTCGTGTTTATAATGTGCATCTACAATCTTTACGGATAGAGCCTACAGCAGAAGCGCTTTCTAAAGAAACTTCAGAGCATTTGATAAAACGTATAAGTTCTGCCTTTAAAAAACAACAATCCCAAGCTGAATTGTTTTTGAAACATAAGTCTAATTGTCCATACAAAATGGTGATTTGTGGTGATTTTAACAACACAACTTATTCTTATGTTTACAAAGAAATAAAAGGGGATTTACAAGATAGTTTTGAGGCTGCTGGTAATGGCTTTGGAAAGACTTTTAATTTTAAGTTTTTTCCAATTCGTATTGATTTTATCCTTGCTGATAAGGCTTTTGAAATCAATGGATATAAAACTTATGATGATATTGAGCTGTCTGATCATTATCCTATTATGGCCAAAATGAAGTTGAATTAACTTGAATAGTTCTTTTGATTTATCTCATCATCAAACAGTCTGCTACATCTGCAAGAATATGTATTATAAGCCCAAGCCCGAAAATTCTTGTACGTTTTAATATCGCCAAAATTATATATACAGCAATAGCATAATAGGAGTGTAGAGGATGAAAATTGATGCTACATCTGTTAGGTGAAAAAATAGGAGAGGCGAGAAGGTGGTCTAGATCTATAACAAAAGCCAACATCATGATTGAGTAAGCTTTGGCCCAATAGGTTTTAAAAAACATCAAAGCAATGAGTAATGGCAGAATAAAATGAATGCCATAATGGATGATGTGTTGCAACATTAGAGTTTTATATTTTGTGATTTTAGGTAATCTACAGCATTTGGACCTTCATTAAAAAGTAGATCTAAAATACTTAGGTTTTGTAAAAAACCGTGTTTATAGCTAAACACTTGAGTATATGATTCAAAATCATGAGGTTGTTCCTTTTTACAATTTACCAAAGTCCGACAATCTACTAAATCTTTGTGAGATGCTTCATAAGTGGATGTGAATGTATAATTAAAATCCAATTGTAAACATTCAAAAATGGTTTTAATAGTTTTTATATTGAATGACATTAAATTGCTTATAGGTACTTCAAACAAGTGGATTAATTCGTCTTTGTAAAACTCAAAAAAAGGTGAAGTGCTATAAGCTGATAATAGAGCTTTCCAATGGATACTTTGCCAATGTTCTTTGTTGGATACTTTTACATCCCTGTATAATTGTCTGTTTTTTTGGGTGTGGTGTACTGGGATACTTAGTAATAGTTTACCATTAGCATCAAAAATATAAGTTCTATTCCTATAAGTTTGCTTTTGAAAGTTGTCACAATGCTCAAAAATAATGTGATCTGCTTTAAGCATTGCAACAAAATGCGCAACATTGGGAAAGTATGTTGGATGAATAAGGATGTCCATGAGCTGTTAGGCTGCTTTTTTACGCTTTCTCCAAGTATTGAAGCCATACCAAACTCCTAAAAGAACTAAGAATGGAATTAGGTATGAAGTTGGCTTTCCACTACCTCCAACAGTAGTAAACCATCTGTCCCATCTTGGTTTTCCATCTCCCCAACTCATCCAGATAAATACTGGTTTTCCTACTACATGGTCATAAGGCACAAATCCCCACACGCGCGAATCTTGTGAATTGTGACGGTTGTCACCCATCATCCAATAGTAGTCCTTTTCAAAAGTATAGGTTGAAGTAGGGGTGTCATCAATCAAAATCTGGTTGCCTTTAACAGAAACAGTATGACCTTCATAATGAGTAATTAGGTGTTTGTAAAGCGGTAATATTTCAAGATTTAAATTTATGGTATCACCTTCACCAGGAATATATAATGGACCAAAGTTATCATTGTTCCAATTATAGGTTACATCTTGTGGAAAAATCCCAGGATTTCTTGAACCTTTGGTTTCTTTCAATTCCATTATTTGTGCAACATCTGGGTGGTTTTTTAATTTTGAGATAGCTTCTTCTGTTGCTGCAGGAATTAAATATGATCCTTGAGAAGAGCCATAAGCCAACCCATCGGTAATGTCATAACGCTTCAATAGAGCGATGATGTTATTAGGGTTTATATTACGTTTGAAAGTAATTTCATAAGAAAATTGTAGTCTTGCACGATCAGGTAGTTGATTTTGTTTTCCGTTGATAAAAACATAGCCGTCGCGAAGTTCTAAAGTATCTCCAGGAATACCGACACAACGTTTTACATAATTGGTTTTCTTATCAATGGGTTTGTAATAGTATTTATCGGTATGATACATATTTAGCATTGTATCTACCGGCCAGTTAAAAACTACAATATCATTGCGTTTTATGTTTTGAAAACCAGGTAATCTAAAATAAGGAAGCTCAAATTTAGGAAGATATGATTTTATTTTGAGACCAGGAATAGTGTCATGTACCATTGGTGCAGCAATTGTGGTCATAGGTGTTCTTGCACCATAATGAAACTTACTAACAAATAAAAAATCTCCAACTAAAAGAGTCTTTTCTAATGATGAAGTAGGAATTGTAAAAGGTTGTATAAAGTATGTGTGAACAATGGTTGCAGCAACAATAGCAAAAAGGATTGAACTTATCCAATCTCCTGCAGCAGTTCTGGGTTTGAGGTTTCTATTTTCGATATATGAAACATCGGCAACATAATTTAAATAAAAATTGTAAAATCCTAAAGTGATTACCGCCAATATTGTGTCTATGGTTGAATGTTTACCAAAACTTCTAGCAGTTTCTACCCAAACCACTGGGAACATAATGAGATTTACAATGGGAACAAAAAGTAAAATAACCCACCACCAAGGTCTATTAATTATTTTCATAAGTATCACAGCATTGTAAACGGGAGCAAAAGCTTCCCAAGCTTGTCGGCCAGCTTTGATATAAAGTTTCCATGTACCCAATCCATGAATGACTTGAACGACCAATAAAAAAATTAACCACTGTGATATACTCATTGTTATTTGTTTAGATTACGAAAATTATTAAAATGTCTGTTGCAAAATTAGTAATTAACCTATGTTTAACACATCTTTCATAGAAAAAACTCCAGTTTTTCCTATAATCCATTCAGCTGCAACCACAGCACCGAGAGCAAAGCCTTCACGACTGTGCGCTTCATGCTTTATCTCTATAGTATCTATCTGTGATTTGTATGTGATTTGATGTGTGCCAGGTACATTTTTAATGCGTTTTGCAACAATGGGAATACAAGAGTCTGTAGTCTTGTCTAAAGCCCATGATTGATAATTGGTATTTTGTATGATGTCTTCTGCAAGTGAAATGGCTGTACCACTTGGCGCATCAAGCTTTTGAGTGTGATGAATTTCTTCTATTCCAACTTTGTATTGAGGTTGTGTTGCCATAAGTCTAGCCAAAACACGATTGATTTCAAAAAAAATATTGACACCCAAACTAAAGTTTGAAGCATAAATGAATGCACCATTTTGGGATTGGCATAGCGCTACAGCCTTATCGTAATGATCAAGCCAACCGGTTGTGCCAGAAACAACAGGGACATTATTATTAAGACAGTTTGAAATGTTATCAAAAGCAGCATCAGGAATGCTAAAGTCTATAGCGACATCAGCTTTGGTAATGTCGTAAACAGAATCTTTATTTGCTTTAATTACAATATTGTGACCTCTTTCAATGGCAATTTTTTCAATGGTTTTCCCCATTTTTCCATATCCCAATAAAGCAATTTTCATCTTTAAAAATTAAAATTTAACGTTAAACCCAAATCGGTAGTGTTTTCCAGTTCATTATATTTTAGATGGGGTTTAAACGAAAGGTTTTCATCTACATTGTATTGCAACAAATGAGCATCAACATTGGCATCTATGATGTTGAGAGCATAAATGCCAATGGTGATTAGAAGTGAGAGTTCTTTGTTGCGTTTTAAAGTGCTTTGAGCTCTCTCAAGCCCACTGTTTGATATTCTTGGTGTAGATAGAGGAGCTCCTGAAGAATCAGTACCCCAAAATTCATCGGTGTTATTTCCTGCTAATCGACTTTTATAGGCATCTCGATACCTGTGGTATTCCTTGTTGTTATCTATAAAAAAATAAATACTGGTACCCAATGCAGCATATACAATAGGTATTTTCCAATATTTTTTGTTATAAGCCTGTCCAAGCCCTGGTAATACAGCAGAATAAAATGCCGCTTTTGAAGGTGCTAAAATATTCAAAGGCTTGCGTTTTATAGTATCGTTGATTACCAACATATCTGTAGCAACCTGCTCTTTGTCTATCTGAGCTTTTACACATAGACTTGAGAGAATGGTAAATACAGTACAGAAAAATAACTTATTTGGCACTTTTTATCAGTTTTAAGATACGATTGAAATCTTCTTCAGAATGAAAAGGAATATTAATACTTCCTTTTCCGTTTTTAGATACCTTAACGTTTATTTTGTGTCCAAAGTATTCAGAAAATTCCTTAGCGCCTTTTTGGATATAGGGAGGAAGTTCTTTTTTTGCAGGAACTTTGACGGTTTTATCCGTATGGTATTTTTTAACCAAAGCTTCGGTTTCTCTAACAGAGAGTTTGTTTGAAATTATTTTTTCATAAATTTCAAGTTGAACAGTTTGGTCTTCAATGTTGATGATAGCTCTACCGTGTCCCATAGATATAAAACCATCTCGCATTCCAGTCTGTATAATAGGATCCAGCTTTAACAAGCGTAAATAATTGGTTATGGTAGAACGTTTTTTACCAACACGTTCGCTCATTTGTTCTTGAGTAAGGTTGATTTCATCAATTAAACGTTGATAGGATAGAGCGATTTCAATAGGGTCTAAATCTTGACGTTGAATATTTTCGACCAATGCCATTTCTAACGATTCTTGATCGTTTGCAATTCTGATGTAAGCAGGTATGGTCTCAAGTCCTATGAGTTTTGACGCTCTAAATCGGCGTTCTCCAGATACCAATTGATATTTGTCAAAAGCAAGTTTTCTTACGGTTATTGGCTGGATTACACCAAGTTCTTTTATCGAAGAAGCCAACTCGCGCAAGCTTTCTTCGTTAAAATTTGTTCTTGGTTGAAAAGGATTAACTTCAATACTGTTAATCTCCAATTCTACAATATTACCAATAACTTTATCTGCATTTTTGTCTTTTGCAGATGTTATATCGTTTGAAGGATCTTTAAGTAAAGCTGATAATCCTCTTCCTAATGCTTGTTTTTTTGTCGCCTTCGCCATTTATTCATTCTTTTTAATGATTTCCTTGGCCAAACTTATGTAATTTGCAGCACCTTTACTACTAACATCATAATTAATGATACTTTCACCATAACTTGGTGCTTCGCCTAGTCTGACATTTCGTTGTATTACTGTTTTAAAGACCATATCGCTAAAGTGTTTGTGAACTTCTTCAACGACTTGGTTTGATAGTCTCAATCTAGCATCAAACATGGTCAACAACATACCTTCTATATCTAAGTCTTGATTGTGGATACGTTGTACGCTTTTGATAGTATTTAATAATTTACCTAAACCTTCCAAAGCAAAATATTCGCATTGAATAGGGATAATAACAGAGTCTGAGGCTGTTAGAGCATTTAATGTCAATAATCCTAAGGAAGGAGCGCAATCAATAAGAATATAATCATACTCAGATTTTAGATGTTCTATGGCTTTTTTGAGCATGTATTCACGTTGGTTCTTATCTACCAATTCGATTTCGATAGCAACTAGGTCTATGTGGGCAGGTATGATATCGACGTTAGGTGATTCTGTTTTTTGAATACATTCTTCTGCCGATGCTGTGTGCTCCAATAGTTGATATGTTCCTATTTCTATGCTTTCAACATCCATTCCCAAACCAGATGTTGCATTGGCTTGTGGATCTGCGTCAATAAGTAGGACTTTTTTTTCTAAGACGCCAAGTGATGCAGCTAAATTGACAGAAGTTGTGGTTTTTCCTACACCACCTTTTTGATTGGCAATTGCAATAATCTTACCCATTAAATGATATATGATTTGGTTATTTTCATAACGTAAAAATACAACTATTTGTGAGTTTATGAAATGGAAGTTGTTAACAGATGTTAAATAAAAAAAAGCGGTTGAAAAACCGCTTTTTTTTTATAAGTTGCAAATCCTTATTTTTCAGGGTTATGTATTCCTAAGATATAACCTTGAGTGAGGTATTCTTTTGCGACTTCTTGTATGTCTGATTTTGTGAGTGCTTCTACATTTTTCTCAAATTCAAATAGTTTTGAAGCATCCTCTTTGAGGTAATCGGCATTTTTTAAGGTTTTTAGCCAAAATCGATTTTTCTTTAAGTTTTCTTTATATTCAAGGATTTGCGCTTCTTTTATTTTTGCTAAGTCTTTATCTGTTGGGCCATTTTTAACGATATTATCGACTTCTTTGAGGGTAGCTGCAACAAGTTTTTCTACGTTTTCTGGTCCACAAGGGAAGCTGATATTAAAACTGAACCAACCATAAGGCATTTTTGAAATATTACCTCTGGCTCCAGCGCCATAGACCCCACCTTCGTCTTCTCTTAATTTCTCGATGAGTTTTATGGTAAGTATTTCGCCTAAGCTCTGTAATGCATGGTCTTTTTTCTTGTCGTATTTAGTAGGACCGTGGTATAGGATTCTTACCGAACTTTTAGGGTCTTCACCTTTTTCTACAATTTTTTTATGCATGCCAGTGAGAGGTCTAAAGTCTGAAACTACATAATTTTCATTTGAGTTTGTTGATGGTAAACTTGCGAGGTATTTCATACTAAATTCTACAAGTTTTTTTTCGTCTATATTTCCTACGAAGTAGAAATGGAAATCACTAGCATCGGCAAAGCGTTCTTGATATTTTTGAAAGGCCAAATCGTAATTGGCGGCATCTAATTTTTCTGGAGTAGGAAATCCTGTATATCTTGGATTTTTTCCGTAGATGAATTTGTTCATTTCATTGCTGAAATAGATTTGAGGACTTGCCAATAGATTACCCAAAAAAGCTTTTTGTTTATTTAAAAACGATTGATATGCTTTTTCGTCTTTGTTGAGCGAAGTGAAATATAAATGGATTAATTGAAAAAGAGTTTCTAAATCTTTTGGTGTTGTGTTTCCAGACATACCTTCACTATAGGTGCTGATACTAGGTCTCACATTTACAATTTTTCCAGAAAGCATTTTGTTTAGATCTACTTTACTGAAATTGTTTACACCTGCTTCGGCGAGTCCGCCGTTGGCAAAAGCTGTTGCTAAATATTCTTCGTCAGAATATAAAGAACTTCCACCAAAGCTAAAGGCATCAAATAATATTTCGTCATTTTTAAAATCAGTCACTTTGTAGGTAACGGTAGCTCCATTACTTAGTATTAAAGTTGTTGTGCCAAGTACATCATTTGTTTTGTAGTCTTTTATAGTTCCAGGTTCTGGCATATTGGTGATGAGGGAAGACTCTAATTTTTTGTCTTCATATGGCTCTAAGGTTATGTTTTCTACTTCTTCCAAAAGTGCTCTTACTTGAGCTTCTTCAACTTTTTTTACACCCTCTTTTTCTGGTCCTGTAATTACAATTACACGATTACCTTCTTTAATGTATTTGTTGATCAGCGTATTGATTTCTTCAAGAGTAATTGTTGGTAGTTGTTTTTTATAAAACTCAAGTTCCCAAGCTATACCTGGCATAGGTTCGTTTTCAAGGAAATGTCTAACGTATTCGCCTATGATTCTGTTAGACTCCATTTTATCTTTATCTTTAAACGATTTTTCTAATCTTGCCAAGATATCTTTTTTGGCACGTTCAAATTCGCCTTCAAAAAATCCGTGTTGTTTCACACGTTGGTTTTCCATTAAGAGGGTTTTTAACGCATCTAGTTGTCCTGTTTCACTGGTCATAGCAAAAGATTGGTAAGCATTTTTTGTTCTAACATAAGTGCTTCCGTAATAGCTTGCTCCAAACACAAAAGGAGGGTTTTCTCCATTAGCAATTTCTTCCAATCTATTGTTGATCATTTGAGCAAAAAGATTTTCTATAATAGACTCTCTATAATCGGCAAGAGTAAGTTCGGGTTTAGCGTTTTCAGTATCTTTAAACATGACCTGAACTTGTGAGAATGCAGCTTCTTTATCCGATTCTATGGCGATAAAAGTTTCTTTGTGGTTTGGAAGTTCAAATACAGGCCGTGGTCTAGGGGTTTGGGGAGCTGGGATGTGACCAAAGTAAGTTTTGATTTTGTTTTCTAAAGTTTCAACGTCAACATCTCCAACAGCCATAACAGCCATTAAATCGGGACGGTACCAATCTTTGTAAAATCTTCTAAGACTTTCATGTTTAAAGTTTTCTAAATTTTCTTTAGTCCCAATAGGTAATCTATCGGCATATTTTGAGCCGTACAATACTTTAGGGAGGTATTTTTGAGACATGCGTTCGTTGGCACCTTGACCTAAACGGTATTCTTCTAAAACAACACCGCGTTCTTCATCTATATCATCGCCATTTAACAAAGCATTGTGAGCCCAATCTTCAAGTATTTGAAAACCTTTATCTAGTTTTTCTGGGTCGTCACTAGGAATAGGGAGGATGTAGACCGTTTCATCAAAGCTTGTGTAGGCATTTAGATGGGCACCAAATTTCACGCCGATACTTTGAAGATAATCTACCAATTCGTTCTTTTTGAAATTTTTAGTACCGTTAAAGTTCATGTGTTCCATAAAATGAGCTAACCCCCTTTGGTCTTCGTCCTCTAATATGGAGCCAGCATTTATAACGAGTCGCAATTCAACCTTGTTTTCAGGTTTGGAATTGTTTTTTATGTAATAAGTGATACCATTGCTTAATTTACCAAATTTGACTTCGGGATTAAAAGGTATTTTTTCTTTGGTAAGGTTGGTCTCTGCTGTTGTTTTTTGAGCAAAAGCGTTGTTTATTCCGAAAGCGATGAGAAACGTAAGGAAAAAATACTTAACATTTTTGATTTTCATAAATGTAATATTTTTGGTGAAACAACACCAAAATATTAAAATAAAATGTTTTTTTGTAGTGAATTAACATTTGTTTTGAAAAATCTTAGTGTTTACATCGGTTTTAAAATGTCTTTGTATTCTTCAAAAAAACTTTCAAAAGAAGACATGGTTGTATTGAAGAAAATCATTACATCTTGCCAACTATTTTTATTGTGAATACTTGCTTTGTTAGGAAAAGGGACATAAATTCTAGAAATTTCTTTACCGTTTTCAAGATAAAACGTTTCATCATATATAGCGTCGGGAAGGTAATCTGAATGTAAAATACTCTTTAGAGCAATAAGTTTTTCCCAAATATTGATTCGGTTTTCTAAGTGGTCTTCAAGGTCAAGAGCAACTAAAGCTTTTTTGGTATCAAAATGAAATTTAAAACTTAACCCCTTGATTTTAGTATTGTATAAAACCCATTTTCTTGGAAATGATTTTCCAAAGCTAGTCCAAAATTCTTGTCGTAAACGTCTTGATTCTTCTTTTGAAAACACGAGTAAAAATAATTTTTATGATTAGATAATATAAGCAATGCTAATGCCTAACAGAATGGCAATAAGTTTTCCAAAACTTAATTTGTGTCCGTCTTCACTTTCAAATAGAATAACTGTGGCAATATGAAAGAATATACCAATAACCAAAGCGTGAATATGTATTAAGAGTTGTTCGGGTAATTGCATTTGGTTTGAAATGAAAGCTCCTAATGGAGTCATTAAAGTAAAGATTGTTAAAAAAGTAATAATTTGTGGTTTTGTATAACTTGATTGTAATAAGAATGATGTTATCAGCATAGCAATAGGTATTTTGTGTACAATAATACCATACACCATATCATTATGTTGATGGATAGGAAAACCTTCTAAGAAGCTGTGTAAACATAAGCTGACAAATAATAACCAAGGGAATTGATTGTCTTTTTTATGAATATGGATGTGACCATGTTCTGCACCTTTTGAGAAAAATTCCAAAATCACTTGTAGTAAAATACCAAGCATAATCATCAACCCTGTACGTTTAGCATCCAAATGATGATATACTTCAGGTAATAGTTCAAAAAGAGTCATTGCCAATAAAAATGCTCCACTAAATCCAAGAAGAGGTTTGATGTAGTTTTTTTTGTGTTGTTTGAAAACGACAACTAATATCACGCCTAAGACAACGGCATATATAGGAAAAAAATAGGTGTTCATCTTATTTAAAAATCATAATTAATCTACTGGAAGTTTTTTGACAAAAATTTCCTAAGTCATAATCACCAAAAACATCAATAAGTTCAAGATTAGCTTTATCAAACATAGTTTTAAAATCTTCTAAAGTCATGATTTTTACGCGTTCTTTAAAATTGTATGAGTGACCTTTGTCTTTAAAAGAAATTTCTTTGATAAGATAGCCATTATCAATATATCGTTTCTGATTAAAAACAATGCCTTCTATAGTTTTGTTATCTTCAGGGATAAGATTTTCAATTACAAAGCCTACATTCATAAAATCAATAACACCAAGACCAGAATGATTTAGGTTGGTTTTAATGGCTTTAATAGTTTCTAGGTTGTCTTCGTCATTTTCAAAATATCCAAAACTGGTAAATAAATTAAAAACAGCATCAAATTTTTGTCCAACGGGTTTTCTCATATCATGTACAGCAAACTTGAGTGAGCTATTTTCAAAAGATTTAGCATGTTCAATGTTGTTTTTAGATAAGTCAATACCCATAACATCGTATTCTAAGTCGTTTAGGTAAATAGAATGTCTACCTCTACCACAAGCTAAATCCAATATTTTAGCACCCTTTTCTAAATTTAAATATTGTGTTAAGTTGTACATGAACAGTTTGGCTTCCTTATACCCACGGTCTTTGTATAAAATATGATAATATGGGGTGTCAAACCATGAGGCAAACCAGTGTTCTGAAACATTATTCATTAGCAATAAACATTTTAAGTTTTTTTGAGTTAGGCTTCAATAGGTCAAACTTATTAGAAAGTTGAGATTTTAGTCATATCTCACAAGTTTTAGCAAGAATTACTAAATCAAACCTTGACTCAAGGGTAACTATTGACGCAAAAATACTGTATTTTTGCAACCTATGTTATAAAAATATTATGAATACCAATTTTAAAATGGTCGCCAAAACTTTGTTTGGCTTTGAGGAATTATTGGAGAAAGAGCTATTGCAGCTTGGCGCACAAGACATTAAAAAAGGCGTTAGAAACGTAAGTTTTGTTGGCGATAAGGGATTTATGTATAAAGCAAATCTTGGTTTGCGAACAGCTATAAAAATTTTGAAACCGATAAAGACGTTCAGAATACGTAATGAACAAGATTTGTACGATGCTGTGTACAAAATGCCCTGGGAGAAGTATTTGAAACCAACAGGTACATTGGCAGTAGATACTACAGTACATTCAAAACTATTTACACATTCAAAATTCATTGCTCTAAAGACCAAAGATGCTATAGTAGATCGATTTAGAAACACTACGGGCGAGCGTCCCAATGTAGATTTGCGTTTTCCTGATCTAAAAATTAATGTTCATATAGATAGACAGTTGTGTACCATCTCTTTGGATAGTTCTGGAGAATCTCTTCATCAAAGAGGGTATAAAACAGCTACCAATATAGCTCCTATCAATGAAGTCTTGGCTGCAGGAATATTGATGCTTTCAGGCTGGGATGGGCAAAGTGATTTTATGGACCCTATGTGTGGTAGTGGAACTTTAGCTATAGAAGCAGCTATGATTGCATGCAATATTCCGCCTAATCTTATGCGTAAAGAATTTGCATTTGAACGTTGGGCAGATTGGGATGTAGATCTTTTTGAAACTATAGAAGAGTCATTGCTTAAGAAGACTCGGGATTTTCATCATCAAATCATAGGGTATGATAAGGCTCCTTCTGCTGTTAGAAAAGCCAAAGACAATGTGAAGAATGCGCAATTGGAAGATTTCATAACCATAGAGCATCAAGATTTTTTTAAAACTCAAAAAACTGTCGATGATAAGTTGCATATGGTATTTAACCCGCCTTATGGAGAACGTTTAAATATAGATATGGAAAACTTTTATAAGGCAATAGGAGATGCTTTGAAGCAAGGTTACCCAAATACAGAAGCTTGGTTTATTACTTCAAATTTAGAAGCAATCAAACATGTAGGATTAAGACCTTCAAGGAAGATTAAACTTTTTAATGGTAAATTGGAGTCCAGATTACTTAAGTATATAATGTATGAAGGTAGTAAGAAGGCTAAATACAACAATTAATCGATTTGCGACTCTTCGGGAGCAACAATTTTGTTTTTCTTGAAAATAGGGATTAAGTAAGAGATGTTATAACCAAAGCCGATACCAAAACGACCGCTGTCGTAGGTTCTGCCAAAACCAGGAATGAATAGGTTTTCAAAACCGTCAGGTTCTTTTTCTGTAATACGTGCCTTTAATTGTACGTTCAGTCCAATGAAGAGGTTGTTTAAGGTTTCGGCTTTGATACCTATTAGTAATTCAGTCCATATAGCATTTAGTCCTTTAAACTCAATTTTATCGTTTGATGTGTATTGTGAACCCCAATAGGTGAAATTAGGATCGTAAATGGTATAACTATTTAGGGTTTGTTTAAAACTCCCAACACCAACTCGCCATCCACCATAAATCATATTTTGCATATCAAGCCAATTGGTATACATATTATAATCAACACCTGCTTTAAAGTAACTCCCTTTAGAAATTACGTTCATGAAATCGGTGCTTATGGTTTTTTCTTCACTACCAAGTTCACCAGCCAAAAACAATCGATGAGTTAGTCTATAATCTCCATAAATTTCAAAGCCTGTGTAGTCATCATCAAATATAGAACGTACAGGTTTTAGAAGGTCTATCCCTAATCGTAAACCATATTTTTGAGGAAATTTCTCAATGGTTTCGGTAGATTCTTTTTCTATCTCTGTTTGAGCTTCGTTTTGAGCGAACGAAGTTACTGTGTTTATCAAAAATCCTATAAGACTAATGAAAAATATGGATATGAGCTTCATTTTCATTATCAACGGTTGTTTTTACTTCTATTATATTTTGAATCCAAAGGTCTGTATCGTTGGTTTCATCGGTATTTACTTCAGTAGCATTAAAGATGCTTTTATAACCACAAGCTCTTGAGACATAAACAAATTCAGGAGTGTAGCTGATTTCTATGATATCTGTATTAGAACTGTTATTAGGGTTGTCGTTATCATCATAGTCACTATCCTTTTTTAACTGAAACCTAGAAATAGCGGTTTGGTCTTCATTTCCAAATTGAAGCGGTAATGCAATAGAATCGGTAGTGGTGTTGTTAACCAGCTCATAACCTTCAGGCAGACCTTCTCCAATCACTGTTAGTTTCCTTACGGATTTGGTTTCATCTGGGTCATCAATATCGTAAAACCTAATAATTAGCATAGGGGTAGTGCTGGTATCTTCTGGGCAGATGTCATCTCTTTCACAGCCCAAAAAGAGCGAGATTAATAAAATGAGGGCTAAACTTATTTTTTTTATCATAGCTTTTTTTTATGTCTAAATACGTTCTAAAAGTACAACATTTTCCACATGATGTGTTTGAGGAAACATATCTACGGGCTGTACTTTGGTAATTTTGTATGAATCTTTCATTAAAGCTAAATCTCTTGCTTGTGTAGCACTGTTACAGCTTACATAAACTATTTTTTCAGGGCAAATGTTTAGTATTTGTTTAACGACATCTTTGTGCATACCATCTCTTGGAGGGTCAGTAATTATGACATCTGGTTGGCCATGCGTTGCTATAAAGTTGTCGTTGAATACAGTTTTCATATCTCCTACATAAAAGTCAACGTTGTCTATGCCATTTAATTGTGCATTTTCCTTTGCAGCTGTTATGGCATCGGGTACAGCTTCGACTCCTACAACTTTTTTAGCTTTTTTGGCAACAAATTGTGCTATAGTTCCAGTACCAGTATAGAGGTCGTAAACGAGTTCGTTACCGGTTAATCCAGCAAAATCACGTGTAATTTTATAGAGTTCGTAGGCTTGTTCCGAGTTGGTTTGATAAAAGGATTTGGCATTGATTTTGAATTTTAAACCTTCCATTTCCTCAAAAATATGATCTTTACCATGATAGCAAATCACATCTTGGTCGTATATAGTGTCATTACCTTTGTTGTTTATCACATAGAGTAGGGAAGTGATTTCAGGAAAAGTTTCTTTTAGATAGTCTAAAAGTAATTCCCGATTGTGAGCATCGTCTTCATAAAATTGTATTAACACCATGATATCTCCAATACTAGAGGTTCTTATCATAAGCGTTCTTAATAGCCCTGATTGTTGTCTAGTATTGAAAAAAGACATATTGTTTTTGTTGGCAAATTCTTTTACGGCATTTCTAATAGCATTAGAAGGATCGCGTTGTAGCCAGCATTTGTTTATATCTAAAATTTTGTCCCACATTCCTGGAATGTGAAACCCTAATGCATTTTTGTTAGCATATGCTTTGTTGGTATCAATTTCTTCCTTTGTAAGCCATCTGCTGTCACTAAAGGAAAATTCCATTTTATTTCTGTAGAAATATTGCTCTTTTGATCCAGAAATAGGAGTGATTTCAGGAAGGTCTAATCCACCCAATCGGCTTAGGTTGTTTTCTACTTCCTTTTGTTTAAAAGTCAATTGATGCTCATAAGCCATATGCTGCCACTTACAACCGCCACAGGTTCCAAAATATTCGCATTTTGGGGTGGTACGTTTGTCAGACAGTTTATGAAAATAAGTGGCTTTGCCTTCATAATAGGCTTTTCGTTTTTTAAAGGTTTCAACATCCACTACGTCTCCAGGGACAGCATTGGATAAAAAAATAACACGCCCATCTGGCGCTTTGGCTACAGTCTTGCCTTTGGCGCCAGCATCGATGACTTCCAAGGCTTCAAAATGTTTTCTTTTATGCTTTCTTGACATATGGCAAAAATAGAATAAATGAGCATAATTATTCCAAATTTTAAAGAAGTTTCATTATTTTGCAACTCTCTTAGGGATGATTTCTCTCCCACGCTGAATTTTCGAGTTCTTCGAAAGAATAAAGGTAGAGAAGGAATGGTTATTTTTTTCACTTTAAATTTTAATTAAAATGGCTGTTTTAGACCAATTAACCTCGCAACAAGCGATAGATTTAGAAAATAAGTATGGTGCACACAACTATCATCCGCTCCCTGTGGTTTTAAGTAAAGGAAAGGGCGTATATGTTTGGGATGTAGAAGGTAAGAAATACTACGATTTTTTATCGGCTTATTCTGCCGTAAATCAAGGACATTGCCATCCAAAAATCGTTGCAGCAATGACGAGTCAAGCGCAAACATTGACTCTTACTTCAAGAGCATTTTATAATGATATGCTGGGAAAATATGAAAAATATGCTTGCGACTATTTTGGGTTTGATAAGTTGTTGCCAATGAATACTGGAGCCGAAGCTGTAGAAACGGCTTTGAAGCTATGTAGAAAATGGGCATATGAAGTAAAGGGTATTGACGAAAACGATGCGCAAATCGTAGTCTGTGAAAATAATTTTCACGGAAGAACTACAACCATCATTTCATTTTCTAACGACCCAGTGGCTCGCAAGAATTTTGGACCTTATACACAGGGATTTATCAAAATAGAATATGACAATTTGGATGCTTTGGAGACTGCTTTAAAGAATAATCCAAACGTGGCTGGATTCCTTGTTGAGCCTATTCAAGGTGAAGCTGGTGTTTATGTGCCTTCTGAAGGTTATTTACAAAAAGCAAAAGCTCTTTGTGAGCAATACAATGTGTTATTTATAGCCGATGAAGTTCAAACAGGAATTGCACGAACTGGAAAATTATTGGCTTGTGGTCATGAAGATGTAACCCCTGATATATTGATTTTAGGAAAAGCGTTAAGCGGAGGGGCTTATCCTGTTTCTGCTGTTTTAGCCAATGATAATATTATGAATGTCATAAAACCAGGAACACATGGAAGCACGTTTGGAGGAAATCCTATTGCTGCGGCAGTGGCTATTGCTGCTTTGGAGGTGGTGAAGGAAGAACAATTGGAAGCTAATGCACAAGAGCTTGGGGAATTGTTTAGAAGCGAAATGAATAAGTATATTTCAAATAGTAAAATCGTAAAACTCGTAAGAGGAAAAGGGTTGTTAAATGCTATTGTTATTAATGATAGTGAAGATAGCGATACTGCTTGGAATATATGTTTGGCCTTACGAGACAATGGCCTTTTGGCAAAACCTACACATGGAAATATCATTAGATTTGCACCTCCATTGGTGATGACTAAAGAACAGTTGTTAGAGTGTGTAAATATTATAACAACAACTCTAAAAGGTTTTGAAAAATAATAAATGGCATAAATAAATATTAAGGAAGCCGTTGCTTTTAAGTAACGGCTTTTTTTATGGAGCCAATTCAACAAAAGGAAACCAAGGTAAATTTCTGAATATCCAAAACAAAATAACTGTAAATAGAATGACGTTGGTTACTTTGCTCTTGTGTAAGATATTGTTTTTTACAGGAGTTTTTAAGATGTATTGACTTACAAATATGTATGCTTGATAGGCTAAAACAGCAATCAAAAGTAAGATTAAATAATTGTGCCTAAAACCATCAAGTAAGTTGCCGTGTATTAAGTCGTGTACAGCCCGTTGACTTCCACAACCCGGACAATATAATCCCGTTAAACTATAAAAAGGGCATTTAGGAAATATGGCGATTTGAGACGGATCCCAAAAAAAATATAGAGCTATCATGCCTAAGCATAATAGCACTATAAAGGGATATAAAATTTTTTGTATTCTTTTAATGTCCATTTACCATTGCTCCCAAAATAGCAATTCCAAAGATTAAGAAATAAATAATCCATCCTAAAAGAGCGACGCCTACAGAAATCATTCCCCAGGTTTTAGCGTTTTTTGAAGCTTTTTTGGCTTCTTCATATTGGCCATCTTCGTAGAGTCCATTAACTTTGGTAGAGTAAATAATACTCACAACACCAGCAGGTAAACAACAAATGATTGTACTTATTATGGCTAAAGCTAAATAATTATTAGGTCTAGTTGGTTTGTTTTCCATTGTTTTTATATTTTATGATGTTCAAAAATAAAAAAAGCAATCGATTAAGGATTGCTTTTTTTTTGAAATATGGTATTACATTAAGATTATAAACCTTGTAATTCTTTCATTTTCTCTTGCATTAAAGCTGGATCTTGAAGAGTTTCCCATCCAAAATATGAAAGAGCCCATATCGTGTATGCGATCATTAAAATACTTAAAATAACACCAATGATTCCCATGATTTTACCTGCTTTGACATTTCCGTAACCTGTATAACTTTCAGGAGATTCATTATAAAGTTTTGTTGGTTTTACTGCCATGAAAATGGCTACTATTCCTAAAATTAATCCAGGCAATCCGTAACAGCAACAACCAATAATAGATAAAATTCCTAAGATTAGTACTGCAGTTGAATTTGGTAAAGTTTGTTTTTCCATAAAATTGATAAGTTTAAAAGTGTTTCAGGATGAAATTTAAGATTATAATCATTACGTTCAAAATAAAAAGCCCTAATATGATATTATGACCTTGTTTAAATTTGAATTTTAAATGAAGAATCATGAATAATCCTAATAAGATTAATGTGTATATAGCGGGATACATTTTGAAAGCCCCAACAAATTCACCTTGTAAGATTAATGCCAGAGCGCGTTGTGTTCCACAACCAAAGCATTCTATGTTGAATGTACTTTTCCAAAAGCATGGCATCATATATTCTTCGGGAATCATTATATTCGTTTTTTTGTAATGTAAATGTAGGTTTTTTCGTTAAAAAATATTAGTTTTTATTCAAAAAATCATCGGTTTTACTATAAAACCTTAACTTCGTTTTTAATTTAAGTTTTAAAATGAATATATCAAGAATCATAAATTTTGTGTTGATATTGGTAGGAGCATCAATTGCTTTTTACGCTCAATCTCAAGATGACAAAGGAAATTATATCCTAATAAGTGGTATTGTATTGCTAATGATGGGGCTGTACCGTTTATCGCGTAATATTAGTAGCAAAACAGAAAGACAAGATATAGAATCTAAACCTGAAGAAGAAAATAATGTTTAAAAAAGGAGATAAGGTATCTACTTTGGATGATGACATCACCGGAGTTGTGGTTTCTATAAAAGGAGAATGTGTGACTATTGAGACAGAGGAAGGTTTTGAAATGTCATTTTCAGATTCCGAATTGATTCTCGAGCGTAAAAATCTTGTTAGTGAACTTTTCAAATCTCACGATTTACAATCTATAGTCTCAGAAAAGGAAGCTGCTGAGAAAAGCAAAACTAAATCCACTCCATCAAAGCGAGGTAGACGTCGTCCGCCAATGGAAGTGGATTTACATTTACATAAACTTATTGACAATGAGCGTAATCTTACAGATTATGATAAATTAAACATTCAGTTAGATACGGCCAAACGTCAATTGGAATTTGCTATAAAAAAACGCATACAACGTGTTGTGTTTATCCATGGTGTAGGCAAAGGAACTTTGCGTATGGAATTAGAAACACTCTTAAGGCGTTATGATAATATAACATATTATGATGCCGATTACAAAACCTATGGGCTTGGAGCTACGGAAGTTTATATATACCAAAATAGCTAACCCTTACTCAAATTCTTGAGTAAAAGTTTCTGAGTTTTCATAACTTCCAAAATATAGAATATCTTGGCTTAAGATACCAATGTTGAAATTTAAAATATAAAACACTGTAGTGTAAGTACGAGTATAGGTATTGTCTCTATAGGAATCTACAATATATTCGTCTGTGGCTTCAAAATCTAAATATCGTGGAATGCTGGAATCTATATCAAAATCATTTCCAGGATTTAGGTTCATGTCTTCATCTTCATAGCGGGTTAATATGCCATCACCATCATCGTCTTCATCCAAATAGTTGGGGATGCCATCACTATCAGTATCCAATGCATCAGACAAATCACCATCGTCATTGGGGTCAGGGTTTTCATCTTCGGTCAAAACATTGTCGCCATCATCATCGGCATCCAAATAGTTGGGAATGCCATCACCATCGGTATCATCATCGGTTAAATCGCCATTCCCATTGATGTCTTCCAAAATGGAGGGTATGCCATCATTGTCATCATCTACAAATGTAGTTTGATATTGAATAGTCCCTGTTGTCGCTTCATCACTGTTTAGAATTGTTAAGTCGGCATCAGGAATGACTTCGCAAAGCAATCCATCAGGGTCATTATTGTAGGTGCGATATATAAATCGTATGGTACTTCCGTTGATTTGCATGGTTTGTGGTTCTTCCATGATTTCATCAGGATTGAAAATATCTTCATTTCCATTGGTAGGGAATGAAAGTATAAGACTTTCATAAGGTGCCTCAGATTTTATATCATAAAGGACATAAAGATCTTCATCCAATTCACAAAGTTCTAAGGTGTTGTCAAATTCCAATTCCACTTCTGTGATATCACCATCATCGCAAGCTATAAGAAGAAAGCATATTGCAAATACAGAAAAAAGTTGTTTCATCATAAATCAATTTTGAACAAAAATAATATTTATAAATGTATAACGTCTTGGGGATGTCAATAATTTTATTTCGGTTATTTTTGCGGTATGAAAACGGTATATTTAGATAATGCAGCAACAACGCCATTGCGAGATGAAGTAGTGGAAGTTATGTGTAGAGTGCTTAAAGAAAATTTTGGTAATCCATCTTCGACACATAGTTTTGGAAGATCTTCAAAAGCCTTATTGGAACAATCTCGAAAACGCATTGCAAAAGCATTTAATGTATCTGCTTCCGAAATTATATTTACTTCTGGAGGAACTGAAGCCAATAATTTTATTTTAAAAAATGCTGTTGAAAATTTAGGAGTTAATAGAATTATAACTTCAAAAATAGAACATCATGCCGTGTTGCATACGATAGAAGATTTACAAGAACGCTACAATATAACAGTAGAGTTTGTGGATTTAGATTCTAAAGGGATCATAGATTTTTCTTCTTTGGAGCGTTTATTACAACGTTCTGAAAAAACCTTAGTATCCTTGATGCATGTCAACAACGAGATAGGAAATATATTAAATTTAAAACCAGTATCGGATTTATGTGTCCAATACAAAGCTTTGTTTCATACCGACACTGTGCAGTCTATTGGGCATTTTGCATTAGATTTTAAAGCGCTAAATGTTGATTTTGCGGTAGCAAGTGCTCATAAATTTAATGGTCCTAAAGGTGTAGGTTTTGCATATGTTAAACGGGGAAGGCATCTTAAATCTCAAATTGTAGGAGGAGAGCAAGAAAGAGGTCTAAGAGCAGGTACCGAAGCAATTCATAATATTGTAGGGATGGAAAAAGCCTTGCAGTTGGCGTTGGATAATTTGGAAATTGATACTTCAAAACTTATAAAACTTAAAGCTTATTGTATTGAGCAATTAAAAAAGCAACTCCCAGAGGTTGAATTTAATGGCGATTCTGCCAATATGCATCATAGTGCCTATAGTATTTTAAATATTAGATTGCCAAAAATAAAGGATCAGGCTTCGATGCTGCAATTTCAGCTCGACTTAAAAGGTATTGCTTGTTCTCGTGGGAGTGCTTGCCAGAGTGGAAGCCTTCAAAATTCCCATGTATTGACAGAAATTCTTGAACCAGAAGCACTAAAACAACCATCGTTACGATTGTCCTTTGGAATTTTTAATACTACTGAAGATATAGATTATTTGGTCTCCATATTGAAAGATTTATCGCTAAAATCGAGTTGATACTCTAATGTTGAACACTCTAGGAGTTAGATAATTAGGAATGGAATATTGACGTTTGCTATAGACATCTCTAACCCAAGTATTGGTGATACTATTTTGTACGTCAAACATATTGAATATTTCTACACCTATGCTTAATTCCTTAAAGTTACGTTTCCAATTGTTGTAATTTTTGTTGGCATCTACCAAAACATAGTTTATACCCAAATCTGCGCGTTTGTAGTCTGGCAATCTATTTTGATAATCGTAAGGATTGGCATAACTTGGAGATCCACCAGGAACACCGGTGTTGTATACCAAGTTTAAGTACATTTTGAGTTCAGGTATGTTAGGAACATAATCTTGAAATAAAACGCCAAACTTTAGGCGTTGATCTGTTGGTCTTGCAATATAGCCTTGGTTATCTATGTTTTCTTCAGTTTTTAAATATCCAAAACTAAACCAACTTTCAGTACCTTTTACAAATTCACCGTTGAGTCGTAAATCTAAACCATAAGCGTAAGCTTTAGCGTTATTTTCTGCTTGATAACGAATTCTTACGTTTTCTATGGTGTAAGGATTGACGTTACTGAGGTTTTTATAATATGCTTCAGAAACCAGTTTAAATGGACGATTCCAGAGCCTAAAGCTATATTCATTACCTAAAACCAAGTGTATGGATTTTTGAGCTTTTACATTAGGCTGAACAATTCCAGCAGAGTCTCTTAATTCTCGATAGAAGGGAGGTTGGTAATAAAGCCCTCCTGCAATTCTAAAGAGCATATCTTTTTCCCAATTGGGTTTTATGGCAAATTGACCCCGTGGGCTAAAGACCGTTTGATTGGATGAGGAAATGCCATCTTCATTAGGAATTTCACTATCGACATTCCAATTGTGAACTCTAAATCCAGCATTGTAATATACTTCATGTTCTCCTAACATATCACGACGACTCCATTGTGCATATGCTTGAAGTCTGTTTATTTTCACATAATTGGTGGCTCTTACGTTTTGAAAAGGAACTAGAGGGCCTTGGTATGGTTCATAAGGCTGTTGATTGAAAGCGTCTATATGTGGTGGATTTATAGAAAAACCAGCACTGTCAATGACTTCCCATTCTACAAGCCTGTCTCTAAGGTCTTCATAGGTGTATTTCACAGACCATTCTATGGTGTTGTTTTCAATTTTAGCATCACCTTTATGTTCGATGTTTATAATAGCTGCATCTAAGTCATTTCTGGCGTGATTGAGTTGAGAGCCGATACCTTCGCTAAATTCTACTTCTCCTAAATTTTCATCGCCAATATTGGTGTTGACCTCTCCCAAACGATATTGTGCTAAGATGTCAAAATACTCTTCTTCTGTAGTATGGTACATAGAAGTTATAAGTTTAAGTGTGACATTATCATTTAAAAAATAATCTGCTTTAAAAGCCCCAAATTCAGTTTGATAACGGTCTTTTTCTTGCCCTTCATAAAAAACCATTAGAGCTAATGGGTCTTCTAAAGTGCCAAAGTTGGTTTGTCTATTTTGAGGCTGAAAATCATATTTGTTTAAAGAGAGGTTCCCTAAAAAATTCAAATGGAATTTGTCTGAAAATTTATAAGTGAGATATGTTTGAGCATCGGCAAATACAGGAACAACATTGGTTTCGGTTTCCATAGAATTGATAAAAAGACTATTGTCTCTATAACGCAATCCCATGATTCCAGAAAATTTTGAATCTTTGCTTACAATTTCGGTAGCTATGCTACCTCCAAGTAGACTAAGATCGGCTTTAACACCAAATTTAATTGGTTTTCTATAGGTGATGTCTAAAACAGAGGATAGTTTGTCTCCATATTTTGCTTGAAAGCCGCCTGCAGAAAAATCTACATTTTGTACTAAGTCGGTGTTTACAAAACTTAAGCCTTCTTGTTGTCCTGAGCGAATTAAAAAAGGTCTATAAACTTCGATTTCATTAACATAAACTAGATTTTCATCAAAATTTCCACCTCTTACAGAATATTGTGTGCTCAATTCGTTGGATATATTGACTCCAGGTAAAGTTTTTAAGATATTTTCAACTCCAGGTTGTGCTCCTTTAATGGTGCGTATTACTGCAGGTGAAATGGTTGTGACACCCTCTATCGTAGTTTTTGTATTTGAATTGATGATTACTGGAGCAATTTGCTCAATATTGGTTTTCATAACAGGATTGAATTCTAATTCCTGTCCGTTTTTTAAATTAAAAGTTACTACTACTTTTTTGTAGATAACGTGAGTGAATTCAACAGTTATTTCTTTGCCTGAAGGAATATTGAGTTCATAAAAACCATTTTCGTTTGTCGTTGTTCCTATATCATTGGCCTTTATATTTACTCCAGATATAGGGTGTTGAGTTTCATCTAAAATCACACCTTTGAGCGTGGCAGATTGCGAAAACACCAAAAAAGGTAGGCAAAAAAAGGCAATTAAGTAATACAAATGCTGTTTCAATGTCTAATTATTTTCTGTAAAATGTTGCTTCAAATGTAGAACTATTTCCTACATTATCAGTAACAATTACCTTTAATTTATTTTCAGTGTCAGTGATAACATTATCATTAAAATTATGAACTAACATATTGGTTTTATAATCATACTCCATTAAAATCCATTTTCCGTTTACGGTAGCTCTATAATTGCTTATACCAGAAAGATCATCAGTGATTTTTAGTTTAAGATAGCGTTTTTTACTCATCCATTTCCCGTCTGAAAAGTTTATAGGTAAAATGGTTGGAGGCTCCATATCTGCATATAAGGCAAAACTTCCTAATGTTTTGGTTTTAGCAGAGAGGACATCACCTTTTCGGGTTGTTTTTATATATCGTGGGTTTTTGTAATATCCGTATAAGTTTGCTATAAAAAGTTTGTCTTTGTCTTCGCCTTTATAATTGCCTATGTCATAACTTATAGTGTAATGTTTCATTAATGGTACTACGTCTCGGTGGAGGAGTAGTGTGTCACAATCTACGTTGAAGTCTAAATACATATCATCATAAAAAGTGTTTTTAGGGAAAAAAATGGAAAAATTTCCTTTTTGTAAAGAGTTGACTTGATCTGCATGGATATATTGTAATGGTTTAAGATCGTCAAAGATTGATTTTGGCTCTATTTTTTTTCCTGAAATAGGAATGGTAATCCAAGTGTCATTGTCATTAAAATCCTTGACTCTTATTTTAAGAACAGAAGCTGTGCTGTCTTCTATTGAAAGATAGCCGTTGTTTGAAACGTTTTTATATAAACTTAAAGGATTTTTGGGTTCAACAAATAGTTTTTGGATACGATTGCGCTTGGTTTTGTATATTTCATAATCAATTAAGCGGTTGATATGTTTGCTCTCACTAAAACTGAATCTTCTGAAGTCTATTTCAAAATTCTTATTCCCGTTAAAAAATGACTGGATATTACTCACTCCATTTTTGTTGTTTGCCAAATCCAATTGATCATAGGTTTCAATACCAAATCCAATATCGCCATAGGCATCGATGTTTTCAACAGAATAATCTCCGTTTTTGTGAGGGATGAGTCTAAGTTCAACCCGTTTGTTTTCACCATTGATAAACGAATTTTCATTCTTAGGATAAGCGTATATGCTGGAAATAAAAGGTTTCTTACTGTCTTTTGCTTTAAGACCAAACAGCATAGGGTTTATGGGGCGTTCTTGATTGTCTCTAATTTCAAAATGGAGGTGTGGCCCTCCAGAACTTCCTGTATTGCCAGAAAGAGCAATGACTTCTCCTTTTGAAATTTTAAGTTCGTCAGGCTTAGGGAATACTTCTATCTCATAGCTTTCCGCTTCATATTGCAGCTTTTTTATATAGCGTTCTATAGTCTCTTCAAAAGATTTAAGATGGGCATAAACCGTTGTATATCCATTAGGATGCGTGATGTACAATGCCTTACCATATCCAAAATGAGAAATTTTGATTCGGCTGACATAACCATCAGCAGCAGCATATACTTTCAAGCCTTGGCGTTGCTGAGTTTTAATGTCCATCCCAGAATGAAAATGATTGGAACGCAACTCACCAAAAGTACCTGAAAGCACCAAAGGAATCTCCAAAGGACTCCTAAAATAATCCTGAGGATATTCAGACTGTGCAAAATCAATTTGTAGTCCTATTAAGACAAAAACTATGGATAGCAAAGTGTTTTTCATAAAGGCTAAAATATATAATAGATTTTAAACTCCCAAAGTCGTTAACGGTTAGGTGTCTACAGAGCTATAATGATATTATTTCAAAAATTATTGTAAAACAATTGTTATTTTTGATTGGGTATCTTAACTTTGTCTGTGAAGTATTGAATTTTGTAAATGAGTAATATTGAAGCCATTGTAGATTCTTTGGAAAGTAAAATCAATAAGATTTTACATCAACTCGAGCTTTTAAAGCAAACAAATGCTAAACTTGAGGAAGAATTAGAACGGCATCAACAAATCATCAAACAGCAAAAAGAAACGATAGATTCTTGGGCTGAAAAGTATGAGACTCTAAAAATAGCAAATTCATTACTGGGCAGTAACGAAAACAACAGGGAGACCAAGCTCAAGATAAATGCGCTAATTAGGGATATAGATTATTGTATAGCCCAATTGGCAGAATAGTTGAAACAATATATGTCTGATGTACTTAAAATAAAACTATCTATAGCCAATAGAGTATATCCTTTGACTATTCAACCAAGTCAAGAAGAAGGATTGCGTAAGGCCGCAAAGAAGATAGAAGACATGATTAAGCAGTTTGAGCGAAGTTATTCTGTAAGAGATAAACAAGATGTATTAGCAATGTGCGCATTGCAGTTTGCATCATTGGTTGAACAGAAAAAAATAGATAATGAAAATGTGAATGAGAATGTTAGAAAACGACTGAATTCGTTGGATCAACTTCTTCAAGAGCATTTAGATATATAAGTTCTTTTAAATAAATATTAAGGTTACTGCCTACATTGGTTTAATTTTTTTGAGAAACTCAACGTCAATTCTTTAAAAAGGGTGAGTCTAAGCTGTAAAATCGTGCTACCTCTGAGTAGATTTTTGAGCAGTTTGTTAGCCCTAAACTTGTCTTTAAGGAGTTTTATTCAGAACACAAAACCGATGTAGGCTTTTTTTATATTATAATACTAACTAAAAATTATGGAAGCAAATACAATACTGTTTATAGTAGGAGGAGTAATTTTTGGTGTAGTTGTAGGGTTCTTGATTGCTAAACTTATCGAGAAAAATAACGCCTCAAAACTCATCAAAGATGCAAAAAGTGAAGCCAACTCAATACTTAAACAAGCAGAAACAGAAGGAGAGTCTATAAAAAAAGACAAAATACTCCAGGCAAAAGAAAAATTTATAGAGCTCAAAGCCGAGCACGAAAAAGTTATCTTGGCAAGAGACAAAAAAATATCTGAAGCTGAGAAACGTATCAGAGATAAAGAATCTCAGATCTCCAATGAATTGTCTAAACACAAAAAGAACAATAAAGAATTGGAGAACAAAATCAAGGATTATGATTTTAAATTAGAGTTCCTTGAAAAGAAAAAAGAAGAGGTAGAAAAAGCTCATAAAAATCAAATTAAACAGTTAGAGGTGATTTCTGCTCTTTCTGCTGAAGAAGCTAAAGCACAGCTTATCGAATCGCTTAAAGGTGAGGCGAGAACTGATGCTATGGCTTATGTGCAAGAAACCATAGAAGAAGCTAAACTTACAGCGCAACAGGAAGCTAAGAAAATCTTAATCAATACGATTCAACGTATTGGGACCGAAGAAGCTATAGACAATTGTGTGTCGGTATTTAATATTGAGTCTGATGATGTCAAAGGTAGAATCATTGGTCGTGAAGGGCGTAATATTAGAGCCATTGAGGCAGCTACTGGGGTGGAAATCATTGTAGATGATACACCTGAAGCTATCATACTTTCTTGTTTTGATTCTGTAAGACGAGAGATTGCTCGTTTGTCGCTTCATAAGCTTGTTACTGATGGTCGTATTCACCCAGCTCGAATTGAAGAGGTAGTGAAGAAAACTAAAAAGCAAATTGAACAAGAAATTATTGAAGTAGGTAAGCGAACTGTAATCGATTTAGGAATCCACGGATTACACCCAGAATTGATAAAATTAGTAGGACGTATGAAATATCGTTCGTCTTACGGACAAAACCTGTTGCAACACTCTCGTGAGGTAGCCAAACTTTGTGGGATTATGGCTGCTGAATTAGGATTAAACCCAAAATTAGCAAAACGGGCAGGTTTACTACACGATATAGGTAAAGTGCCAGATACAGAATCTGATACTGAAACACCACATGCTATTTTAGGAATGCAATGGGCAGAAAAATTTGGAGAAAAACCTGAAGTATGCAATGCTATAGGTGCGCACCACGACGAGATTGAAATGACCACTCTGTTATCGCCAATCGTTCAAGTATGTGATGCGATTTCAGGAGCACGCCCAGGAGCAAGACGTCAAGTCTTGGATTCGTATATTCAACGTCTAAAAGACCTTGAAGATGTAGCATTTGGTTTTAATGGAGTTAATAAGGCTTATGCTATACAAGCAGGAAGAGAACTTAGAGTGATTGTTGAGAGCGAAAAAGTCTCTGACGATGCTGCAGCACAATTGTCTTTTGAAATCTCTCAAAAAATTCAAACAGATATGACTTATCCTGGTCAAGTAAAAGTTACCGTTATCCGTGAAACACGAGCGGTGAATATTGCCAAGTAACTATTAGTGTGTATTGAGGATACGGCCCAAAACTTTCGTTTTGGGCCTTTTTGATTAAGATCGTCTAGGGTGATAGCTGTTTATTACTTCTTTTAAATGCGACCTGTCAACGTGCATATAAACTTCAGTTGTGGTAATACTCTCATGTCCCAACATCATTTGTATAGCCCTTAAATCGGCTCCATTTTCCAATAGATGTGTAGCAAACGAATGCCTGAATGTATGCGGAGATATAGTTTTGTTGAGATTGATTTCTTTTGCTAATTTTTTGATGATGGTAAAAATCATGGCACGAGTCAATTTGTTCCCTCGTCTATTTAAAAATAAAGTGTCTTTAGATTCTGCTGAAACATTAATGTGAGACCTGATTTCTATCCAAATATTAATATATTTTTGTGTACTATCACTAATAGGAACAAATCGTTGCTTATTGCCTTTTCCTGTGATTTTGATGAAACCTTCTTCAAAATACAAATCTGAGAGTTTTAAATTGATTAATTCGCTTACCCGCAAACCACAACTGTATAAGGTTTCTAAAATAGCACGGTTTCGTTCTCCTATATTAATGCCATTGGATACTTTGCTCAAATCGATAGCGCCAATCAAATGGTCTATCTCTTCTACACTTAAAGTGTCAGGAAGTTTTCGTCCTATCTTAGGTGTTTCTATCAAATCCATAGGATTGGTAGTCCTGTAATCTTCAAAAACTAAATAATTGAAAAAACTACGCAAACCTGAAATTAAACGAGCCTGAGATCTTGGATTGATACTCTTGGAAATTGAATAGATGAATTCTTGAATATGCGACTCTTCTATTGTTAATGGTGATAATGAAAATTGATGAGCCTCAAGATAAGCAAGTAGCTTTTTGATATCTAATATATAATTGTCTATAGAATTATTAGATAACCCACGTTCTATCTTGAGATAATGCTTAAAATCCTCTATTGCTTGCTGCCATTTCATAGTGTAAAGCTACTTAAATTTGAGAGTTTTCAAACATAAATTTTGTGTTTAAATGGAGGGGTTGATGTATAAATTATTAATAATCAGTAAAAATTTTGTGTATTTTTCAAAAAAAACGTTTATTTTGTGATATAATTTTAAAAACTTTAAAAATTATGAAGAAATTATTTTTATTAGCTATTATGGCAGTCTTTGGTTTTACTGCAAATGCTCAAGAAGTTACTTTTGGGGTTTTGGGTGGATTGTCAATTCACACTCTTAAAGTAGATACTGACTTTGGAGATGATAGTGATTCAGAAACAGGATTTCATATTGGTGGTTTTGCAGATATAGGTCTTTCTGATCAATTTTCTGTTCAACCAGAATTGACTTATTCTGTTGCTGGAGATGTTTCGATGTTTTCAATTAATGCTATTGCAAAGTATCACGTTTCAGAAGAGTTTAACATTCAATTAGGCCCACAAATTGGATTTGCAGGAGGAGATGTTGGAGATTTCTTGGATGAATTAGACGATTCAACAAAAATGAACTTGCAATTGGCAGCTGGTGCTGGTTATGATATTAATGAAAATATCTTTGTTCAAGCACGCTATGGCTTACAATTGAACGACCATTATACTGGTGATGGAGATTTCAGTTGGAAAATTAGTACAATCAGTTTGGGACTTGGATATAGATTTTAAAAACACAACTATTTTAACATAAAAAGAAGCCAAATTTTGGCTTCTTTTTTTTGCTTTTTATTTAAGTTTTTCTCAGTTAAAAAAATATCATCTTTTTATTTGCAGGCTGTGATGGTTTGATATATATTCGCCAACTTTAAATTTTAAAACTTAAAATTATTATGAAAAAATTATTTTTAGCAGCTGTAATCGCAGCTTTTGGTTTTACTGCAAATGCACAAGATGAAACTCCTGCTTTTGGTTTTGGTGAAGGAGACCTTTTTATAGAAGGTAATGTTGGTTTCTCAAGTACAAATGACAAAAATACTGATGAGAAAGCTAATGGTTTTAACATTACTCCATCTGTAGGTTATTTTATCACTGACGATATTGCTGTTGGAGGTACATTTTCTTTGAACAGTTATAAACAAGAAGTTTCAGGAACAGATACTGAAGATCAATTCGGTTTTGGTATTGGAGCTTTTGGACGTTACTATTTCTTAGATTTAGGTGAGCGTTTTAAAACAAATGCAGAATTTGGTTTGGGATATCTTTCTATGGACGATAAATTGGCTGATGTAAAAGAAAATACTTTTGGTGCTGGATTAGGTTTAGGGATGAACTATTTTGTAACTGAAAAAATCGCTTTGACTTTCGGTTTAAAGAATGTTTTATCTTTTTCTTCATCTAAGTTAGATGTTAGTGGTGCTAAAGCTGTTTCTGAATTCAATTTTGGTTTCGGAGATGTAGCTAACCCATTTGGAGGTAATGCTTCTTTTGGTTTGTTATTCGTTTTATAATAAACAATATATATTATAAAAAAAGCCGAAACAATCGTTTCGGCTTTTTTTATATCTTTACTTTATGAAGCGAATTATCATTATCAATGGGCCCAATCTTAATTTGTTGGGTAAGCGAGAGCCTAATATTTATGGGAGTGTTACGTTTAACGAATATTTTGAAAGCTTATTAAAAAAATACAAGTCTAAAGCATTATTGGAATGCTATCAATCTAATGTAGAAGGGGAGCTTATCAACAAGATTCAAGATAGTGGTTTTGGCATGTATGATGGTATTGTTCTCAATGCGGCAGCTTATACTCATACCTCAGTGGGTATTGGAGATGCTGTTGCAGCAATAGAAACTCCTGTTGTTGAAGTGCATATTTCTAATACATTTAATCGAGAAGATTTTAGACATCATTCATTTGTATCTCCTAACGCCAAAGGAATTATCATAGGTTTTGGTCTACAAAGTTACGAATTGGCTATAGAAAGTTTTTTGTAATCAAGTAATGTTATAAAAATATAAAATAAAAAAGGCTCCTTTTTTTGGAGCCCTTTTTATTTGTGCAATTGAGTTGATTTATAAATGAATAACTTCATCATAGGCATCAGCTACAGCTTCCATAACTGCTTCACTCATAGTAGGGTGAGGGTGTACAGCTTTAAGCACTTCATGCCCTGTAGTTTCTAATTTTCTACCTAAAACAGCCTCTGCAATCATATCGGTTACTCCTGCACCAATCATATGGCAACCTAACCATTCACCATATTTGGCATCAAAAATAACTTTTACAAAACCATCACTGGCACCAGAAGCTTTGGCTTTTCCTGAAGCTGAGAAAGGGAATTTTCCAACCTTAATATCATAGCCTTTTTCTTTGGCTTGTTTTTCTGTAAGTCCAACTGAAGCAATTTCAGGAGAACAATAAGTACAACCAGGAATATTGCCATAATCTAAAGCTTCAACATGCATGCCTGCTATTTTTTCAACACACAAAATACCTTCAGCAGAAGCTACGTGAGCTAATGCTTGTCCTGGTGTTACATCACCAATGGCATAATATCCCGGAATGTTGGTTTGATAATAATCGTTTACTAAAATTTTATCACGGTCAACAACAATTCCTACATCTTCCAAACCTATGTTTTCAATATTGGTTTTAATACCTACAGCAGATAAAACAACATCAGCTTCAAGTATTTCTTCGCCTTTTTTAGTTTTGACTGTAGCTTTTACACCTTCACCAGAAGTATCTACTTTAGTAACTTCAGCAGAGGTCATAATCTTGATGCCATTTTTCTTAAAGCTTCGTTCAAGTTGTTTAGAAACATCTTGGTCTTCAACAGGAACGATATTTGGCATATATTCTACTATAGTAACTTCGGTACCCATAGAATTGTAGAAATAAGCAAATTCGACACCTATGGCACCAGAACCAACCACAATCATTTTTTTAGGTTGCTTTTTTAGACTCATGGCTTCACGATATCCAATGACTTTGTTGCCATCTTGTGGTAAGCTTGGAAGCTCTCTTGAACGTGCTCCAGTGGCGATAATAATATGATCTGCACTGTATTCCTTGCCGTCAACATCTATTTTTTTTCCAGGCTTTAGTTTTCCGTAACCATTAATAACGTCAATTTTGTTCTTTTTCATCAAGAACTGAACGCCCTTACTCATGCCTTCGGCAACACTGCGGCTACGTTTTACAACAGCATCAAAATCTTTTTCAGCTCCTTGTACTGATAAACCATAGTCTTCAGCATGTTTAAGATATTCAAAAACTTGTGCTGACTTTAATAGTGCTTTTGTAGGAATACAACCCCAGTTTAAGCAAATCCCTCCAAGACTTTCTTTTTCAACGATTGCTGTTTTAAAGCCTAATTGTGATGCTCTTATGGCAGCTACATAACCTCCAGGACCACTACCAAGAACAATAATGTCATATTTACTCATGAGAAATGTTTTTATCTAAATAAAATTTAAGGTACGAATTTACGAAACCTAATTTGAAATATGAATTTAGCAACGAAAAATTATACCTTTGCAAAGACAAGTTTTCATTTATGAATATTCCTCGATTAAGCTGTTCACGAATTGTAATAATAGGTGGTGGATTTGCAGGTATTTCTCTCGCAAAGCAGTTATCCAAAAAGGATGTGCAAGTTATTTTGCTTGACAAGCACAACTATCATACGTTTCAACCCTTACTATATCAGGTGTCTACCGGTGGATTGGAACCAGATTCTATTGCGTATCCCTTACGTAAAATTTTGAAAAATTATCCAAATATCATTTTTAGACTGGCTAATGTAGAGGCAGTTGATGTCGAAAAAAATGAGGTGCAAACCAATATCGGGAAGATTAAGTATGATTACCTAGTGGTGGCTACAGGTTCACAAACCAATTTTTTTGGAAATAAATCTATTGAAAAGCATAGTATGGCTATGAAAACCATACCGCAGTCCTTGGATTTGAGAAGTTTGATTTTGGAAAATTTTGAAGATGCGTTGTTAACTTCTGATCTGAATGAACGCAATGCATTGATGAATTTTGTTATTGTTGGTGCAGGACCCACAGGGGTTGAGCTGGCAGGAGCTTTAGCAGAAATTAAAAAAGGAATCTTACCTAAAGACTATCCTGACTTAGATACGCGTTTGGCTCAAATAAATTTGATTCAATCTGGAGACAGAATTCTTAAGGATATGAGTGAAAAAGCTTCTCAAAAAGCAGAGGAGTTTTTGGAAGATTTAGGAGTCAATGTCTGGAAAAACTTAAGAGTATTAGATTATGATGGATATGTAGTGACTACAAATTCCGATGTGGTTTTTGAAACAGCAACCCTCATTTGGGCAGCTGGAGTAAAAGGCGCGACTATAAAAGGACTGGACGCTAGTCAATTTGTAACGAAAAGCAATAGAATAGTTGTAGACCAATTTAATAGAGTAAAAGGGACTACAAATGTTTTTGCTATTGGAGATATTGCAAGTATGGAAACAGAGGACTTCCCTTATGGATTTCCGATGATGGCGCAACCTGCAATTCAACAAGGTGAACAACTAGGGAAAAATTTAATAAGATTATTAAATAATAAGCCAATGATTCCTTTTAAATATAAAGACAAAGGGTCAATGGCAACTGTAGGCAGAAATAAAGCCGTTGTCGATATGAAACATTGGAAATTCCAAGGGAGTTTTGCTTGGTTTGTTTGGATGTTTGTACACTTATACTTTTTAATTGGCTTTAGAAATAGAATTGTTGTCTTTGTAAATTGGGTTTACAACTATATTAGATTTGATCGTGAAGCAAGACTCATCATTAGACCTTTTAAAAACCGAAATTGATAACGAGGTGTTATTCTTTTAGTGCTGTTGTTTTTTTTCTGATTTGCTTTCAAACTCTAAACTCACAGAATTTACACAATAGCGTAACCCTGTATCAGTAGGGCCATCTTTAAAAACATGACCTAAATGCCCTCCACAGGCATTGCATAAAATCTCTATTCTCTCCATACCATGAGAGAAATCTTTCTTATATTCGACAGCGCCTTCAATAGCTTTGTCAAAACTTGGCCAACCACAATGGGCATCAAATTTGGTGTCGCTTTCAAATAATTTTTGTCCACAACCTGCACAATGATATGTGCCTTCTTCAAAATGTAAATTGTATTTACCTGTATGAGGACGTTCTGTGCCTTTTTGTCTTAAAATATTGTATTGGTATTCTGTAAGCTCTTGGCGCCATTGCTCGTCGGTTTTTTGTATTTTGTATTTCATTTTTGTCAAAGGAGTTTGTTCTTGGGCTTTTCCAACGAAATTAATTAATAGTATGGTGGAAAACAATAGAAGGAACTTTTTCATATTGCATTTTAATGTTTAGACGAAACTTCTTGTGTTTCATTACAATAAATCCCTTAAAAAGAGAACGTTTATAAGAGCTTCTTTGTATTAGGTGTAAAAATGCAAAAAAAAAGTACATTCATACTCTCTAAAAACAACGACTTTTTCTTTTGAAAATCGAGATTTTTTAAAGCAAAAGTATACGAATGGAATAATCATCTTATGTGGAAGAAATTTTTACTCCTTTAGCAACAAATAAAATTTTCCTTTTATGGAAGAAGAAAAAAACTTATTTTGAATTCTTTGTTATGTCAATTGATTGTTAGGATTCATAAAAGCAGAACAATAGAGTCGAGATGTTTTTATAAATTATCGACTTTTAAAGTAGCCTAAAAAAGGAAAGTTTGTTATAATGTGACATTTTATAGCAGAAGGGTCTTAAATTTGTGGAATGAATTTTGTAATTTTAAATATTAAAGAACTTAAAAAATCATTAACTATGAAATTAAAAAAAGGGATTTTATCCATAGGAGTGTTGCTATTGTTTATTTCATGTGCAACAAATCCTTTTACGGGTAAAAAAACTATGGCGTTTGTGTCTAATGATCAATTATTCCCATCCGCATTTCAACAATATGATCAGTTTTTGAGTGAAAATAATGTTGTAAAAGGAACAGCTGATGCTGAAATGATAAAACGAGTAGGACAGCGCATTGCTGTAGCGGCTGAACGTTGGTTGAATGCCAATGGATATGAAGGATATTTGGATGACTATAAATGGGAATACAATCTTGTTGATGATGAAACAGTAAATGCTTGGTGTATGCCAGGTGGCAAAATTGTATTTTATACAGGAATTTTACCGATAGCTCAAAATGAAACAGGTGTAGCTGCTATTATGGGACATGAGGTTTCTCATGCATTGGCAAATCATGGACAGCAACGTATGAGTGCTGCATACATTCAACAAGGTTTGGCTGTTGCGGGTAATGTTGCTATTAAAGATGAACAAACTCGAAATATATTCAACCAATCTTATGGTATAGGATCTAATGTTTTGGGAATGTTACCTTTTAGTAGAAGTCATGAAACACAAGCCGATGAAATAGGGCAAATCTTAATGGCTATTGCGGGTTATAACCCTGATGAAGCTGCTGAATTGTGGAAACGAATGAAAGCCAATAGTGGTGGAAATACACCACCAGAATTTCTAAGTACTCACCCTTCAAGCGACAGTAGAATTGAAGAATTAACCAAAAATGCTGCAAAGGCTAAAGCAGAAGCCAAAAAATTTGGTGTAACTTCGTTTAGACCTTTGGGTGAATTTTAATAAAAAATAGTACATTAGGAGCTGCTCACAAAAGAGCAGCTTTTTTTTTACAATATATGGCAGATTTACAAAAGGGAAGTAAAAAATTACTTAATGCATGGGCATTTTACGATTGGGCAAATTCTGTTTATACGCTCACTATAGCTTCATCTATTTTCCCAATTTTTTATTCGGCATTGTTCGTGGGGCAAAACGAAAAAATTGTTCAAGCTTTCGGATTTCAATTCAAAAGTACAGCACTCATAACCTTTATTACAGCTTTTACTTTTATGGTTGTAGCTGTATCTTCTCCAATACTTTCTGGTATTGCAGATTATGTTGGTAACAAAAAAATATTTATGAAGTTCTTTTGTTACGTAGGAGGCTTGGGATGCATTGGTTTGTATTGGTTTGGAGTCGGACCAAATGAAATATATTATAGTTTGTTATTCTATTTTATGGGGCTGATTGGCTATTGGGGAAGTTTGGTGTTTTACAACTCTTATCTACCTGATATTGCTTATGAAGATCAACAAGATAGAATAAGTGCCAAAGGTTTTAGTCTTGGATATATTGGAAGTGTGATTTTGTTGATAATCAATTTGGGGATGGTGATGTATCCGCAATATTTTGGATTTGATATTGGATCGACGGAGGCAGAAAAAGATGCAGCATCTATTGAAGCTATGCGTGTAGCATTTATTACTGTGGGGGTTTGGTGGATGTTGTTTAGTCAATATACTTTTAAAGTACTTCCTGCTGGAGTGTCAAAAGGGAAAAAAGTTACTAAAGATGTGATGTTTAACGGTTTTAAAGAATTACAACAAGTCTGGAAGCAACTAAAAGAAAATCTGAGACTAAAACGCTATCTATATGCATTTTTTGTGTTTAGTATGGCTGTACAAACCATAATGCTTGTTGCGGTCTATTTTGGAGAAGAAGAGGTGCAATGGCAAAGTGCTGAACAAAAAACCGTAGGGTTGATAGTCAGTATCCTACTGATACAAATATTAGCCGTTATTGGTGCTATAGTTACATCACGAGCCTCGGCTCGATTTGGGAATATCAAAACCTTAATAGGAGTCAACAGTATTTGGATGTGTATTTGTATTATTGCCTATTTTGTAAAATTGCCTATTCATTTTTATGTAACAGCAGCAATTGTTGGTTTAGTAATGGGTGGGGTGCAATCGTTGGCAAGATCTACATATTCCAAATTCCTTCCTCAAACCAAGGACACAACTTCTTTTTTTAGTTTTTACGATGTTGCTGAAAAAATAGGTATTGTTATAGGAATGGTGATTTTCGCAACTATAGATCAAGTCACAGGAAGTATGCGTAATGCAACCTTCTTCTTGTTTGTGTTTTTCTTTTTTGGGATAATTTTACTTCTCAGAGTACCAACAAAATCAAATATTAAAACATAAGGCTGCCATATGGTTTCGGAAATTTGGTTATGTTTGTAATTCAATTAAAATAATTTAAAATATTTATGAAAAAGCTCGGAATCTTCTTATCGCTGTTTATGCTCTTAACGGCATTTACTTGTGAAAACGAACCTTTGGATGAAGCTATTGACCCTTCTGGCAATCTTAGCTGTGAACAAGCTACGTTGAATACAGCAAATGCTGTTTTTGCATTTTTGAATGCTTCAGAAGAAAACTATACCGAATTATGTTTGGCTTATAAAACTGCTATTCAAAATCAAATTGAAGCTTGTGGGGATGAAGATGGAAGTTTACAAGCTGCTTATGATGCCTTAGGCGATTGTGGAGATACCGTGATAGATGACTGTCAAGCGGCAATAGAGTATGTGCAAACGACTCAATCAGCTTATTTATCAGCATCAGAAGAAAATTATTCGCAATTGTGTAGTGCTTACGCCGATGCCTTACAAAATCAAATAGATATTTGTGGAGATGATGATGGAAG
>Ga0055584_100000178_pt1 | contig 60649 bp, 52 predicted proteins | sample OSDHelmetaG_FD_58716 | JGI IMG/M metagenome (GOLD analysis project Ga0055584, IMG submission 58716) | Pelagic marine sediment microbial communities from the LTER site Helgoland, North Sea, for post-phytoplankton bloom and carbon turnover... | ecosystem: Environmental > Aquatic > Marine >... | reverse complement strand
TAGCGCATCTGGTTTGGGACCAGAGGGTCGGGAGTTCGAATCTCTCCGCCCCGACCATTTGAATAATATTTTAGTTGTAATCCGTAAAAGGTGATATATGTTTGCAAAAATTTACAAACCATCAAAAACTTCAATGCAATCAGGTCTAGCTCAAACAAAGAAGTGGATTTTAGAGTTTAATTCCGAGAAACCAAAAACTATAGAACCTCTGATGGGTTGGACTAGCTCCCTAGATACAAAGGAGCAGATCAAGCTAAGCTTCAATTCCCTTCAAGACGCAATTCTTTATGCTAAAAAAAATAATATAAATTTTGAGGTTGTGAAGAGCAACGTTAGAAAATATAAGCCAAAAGCCTATTCTGATAATTTTAATTATAACAGATTAAATTTATGGACTCATTGATGTCTAATATTAGTTTATTGGCCCCGTAGCTCAGCTGGATAGAGCAGCAGATTTCTAATCTGAAGGTCGGAGGTTCAAGTCCTCCCGGGGTCACCATTTTAATTTTTTATTGCATAAGTATATATTCAAATATTTGAATATATAAAAATATGCTATTTATTTATTATGAGTTTCAATTTAAAACTTAACAATATATCTAAACATTAAAGGGAAAAGGGAGTAAAATATAATGTTAAACAAACTATTTGGTATTGACAAGGTAGAAACTACTGTGAAAACAGAACTTCTAGCAGGTCTTGCTACATTTTTAACAATGGCTTATATTATAGTGGTTAATCCTGCTATTTTAAGCACCGAAGGTACGGGAATGGAATTTGGTGCTGTATTTACAGCAACCATCATCGCTGCCGTAGTCGGTACATTGATAATGGGATTATGGGCAAACTGGCCTGTAGCTCTCGCACCGGGTATGGGACTTAATGCATTCTTTACTTATGGTGTCGTATTTGGAATGGGTTATAGTTTCCAACAAGCCCTCGCGGCTGTGTTGTTAGCCGGGTTAGTATTCATAGGATTGAGTCTTACCCCCGCAAGAAAGTATATTATAAACTCCATACCTCGCAGTATGAAACTAGGAGTCGGTGCAGGAATAGGATTATTCCTTGCAATTATTGGTTTACAGAATGCTGGTGTAGTAGTTGACAACCCTGCTACTCTCGTCGGACTGGGAGATATTTCCAGTTGGCCAGTAATATTAACAGGTGTCGGTTTTGCCATAATGGCAATATTGGATAAACTAAAAGTACCCGGTGCTATTATTATTGGTATATTAGTAGTAAGCGTTATCGCTTGGGTCTTTGGAATAGCTGATATAGGTGGGGTAGTAGGTTCTATTCCAAATCCAACTCATGCGTTTAGTTTAGATTTTAGTTTGATTTTTACAGCAGGATTTATTGGGGTTGCATTTGCTTTTCTATTCGTTGACTTTTTTGATACAGCAGGTACCTTAACATCTGTTGCTAATCTAACAGGAAAAGTTAATAAGGATGGTGAAGTTGAGGGTATTGATAAAGCATTACTTGCTGACTCAGTTGCTACTACAGTAGGCGCCCTTGCTGGAACTTCAAATACAACATCGTATATTGAATCAGGTGCTGGTGTTAAAGAAGGTGGTAGAACTGGATTAACAGCAGTAACTGTTGCAGCATTATTTGCGTTATGTTTATTTGCCGCACCATTGGCACAAAGCATTCCAGCATACGCGACTGCACCTGCTCTTATCTTTATAGCAACTTTCTTTATAAGAAACTTGAGAGATATTGATTGGGATGATGTAACTGAATATGCTCCCGCAGTATTGGCAGCAATTATTATGCCGTTAACGTATAGTATTGCTTATGGTATAGCAATAGGTTTCATTACCTATGTTATTATCAAAGCCGCAAGTGGTAAACACGCAGAATTAAATATGGGCAGTCTCATCATTGCCGGTGTAAGTTTACTTTACTTTATTGTTATATAAGCTTATTAGTTTAATTTAACGGCATAGTTATTCAAATTAACTGTGCCGTTAAAGGTATTAAAGAATTGTGAAAATAATAATATGCCCGTTATAAAAGAACTTGTGCTTGAAAAGTTATCAGGCATATTAATTGACGAATCTAAGGATTCTTCAAATATCGTTGCAGCGGGGCTTGTTTCAGAAATTGTCATTGCCAATGATAGAGTTTTCTTCGCTATTAGTGCCAAAAAAGAAGAAAAAGATAAATTCGAAATAGTTAGAAAAAAAGCTGAAGAAGTTGTTAAAACAATTCCAGGCGTAAATGTTGTAAGGGTTTCTCTTACTTCTCATGATAAAAGCCCCTCTGATTTAAGTAGGAATGACAATACCAAAAAAGCAAGTAATAAACAATCCGTTGAGGGCATTAAATATATAGTTGCCGTTGCTTCTGGAAAAGGAGGCGTGGGTAAATCAACAACTGCTGTAAATCTTGCTCTTTCCTTTAGAAATTTAGGTTTATCAATCGGTATATTGGATGCTGATATATACGGTCCGTCTGTACCAAAATTATTAGGTTTAAAAGGTCGTCCAAATCCTGGAACAGGAAAAAAAATACAACCTTTAAATGCGTACGGCATTGCAGCGATGTCAATGGGTTTCCTAGTTGATGAAGAAACGCCAATGATATGGCGTGGCCCAATGGTTATATCGGCCATTACGCAAATGTTAAGAGAAGTTGATTGGGGTGATATTGACATTCTTATCGTTGATATGCCACCTGGTACAGGCGATGTTCAATTGACTATGGCTCAAAACGTACCAATTATAGGTTCTGTTATAGTTTCAACACCTCAGGACTTAGCGTTAATAGATGCAAGAAAAGGAATATCAATGTTCCAGAAAGTAAATATACCTGTTTTAGGAATAATTGAAAATATGAGTACCTTTATCTGCCCAAAATGCGGGGAAGCTTCGCATATATTTGGAAAAGAAGGTGCTATGAAAGAGGCAAAAAAATCAGGTGTTCCTTATTTAGGTGATATTCCCCTTGAAATAGATATTAGAGTCGGTTCGGATTTAGGTAAGCCGATCGTAGAATTTAATCCGGGTTCTATTTGCTCTCAATCTTATAATCGAATTGCCAATGACATCTGGCTAAAAATCAATAGTTCAGAAAAATTACAAATAGTACCTAATATTATTTACGAAGAGTGATGATAGTGAACGATATATTTATGAAAATACCTAAGGATATAATTCTATCGAAAGGTAAAAATAAGATACAGCTTATTTTTAGTGACCTAAACAAGGTTTCATTAGACGCTGAATTTCTAAGGGTAAAAAGCCCAAGTGCAGAAGTTAGAGGACATGGACCGGATGATGCTATTACAGTCTATGGTAAAAAAAGTGTATTAATCTCAAAATTAGAGTTGGTCGGTAATTATGCTATAAGAATATTTTTTGACGATAATCACTCTACCGGGATTTATACATGGAATTATTTGGATGAATTGTATAAAAATAGAGATAACATGTGGAATGATTATATTAGTGAACTACGTTTAAAAAAATTAAATAGAGAGTAGCTTTAAGTTTAATTCTATATCTTTTATCAGATCACTTGTATCTTCAAGTCCAACATACATTCTTATGATTGAATTTTCGTATTTCTTCCATTTGTTTGTTTTTGATCTGGGAGGATTGATTGGCATAACTAAGCTTTCGTAACCTCCCCATGAAGCACCAATTCCAAAAAGATCTAAGTTGTCTATAAAAGCCTCAACAGAATTATTTGTTTGGTCTTTAGTGATAAAAGTAAATAGACTAGCACCTCCAGTAAAATCTCTTTTCCATATATTATGCCCATCGTCGTGCTCTAAAGGTGGATATAAAACTTTATGTATTTTATTATTCTTGGATAGGTATTTAGCTATTTCTATTGCACTTTCCAATTGGTAGTCCATCCTAACTTTCATTGTTTTTATACCTCTGTCACCCAAGTAAATATCGTCAGTACCTGCATTTAATCTTAATATGTCATAGGTATTTTTTACCAAAACCCAAGATTTTCCAATTGCCGTAACAGCTCCAAGCATAGCGTCAGAATGGCCTACTATATATTTTGTTGCAGCATGGATAGATATGTCGATACCATGGTTGTAGGGTTTAAAATATAATGGAGTTGCCCAAGTATTATCAATAATAGTTGTAATTTTATTTTTTTTTGCAATTTTGGCAATGTAGGGAATATCCAAAACTTCAAATGTCAATGATCCTGGAGACTCCAGAAATATAACCTTAGTATTCTTAAGTAGATACTTTTCAATATTCATAGCTTTATCAGGAGGAAAATACGAAGAACTTATGCCCATCTTGGATAAGAAGCTGTCGACTATTTTTTTTGTTGGGTAGTAAACATTATCCGATAGAAGAATATGATCATCTTTTTTTAATACACTTAATAGCGCTAATAAGATTGCACTTCTTCCAGAACTGGTTAATTTACAGCCATCTGCTTGTTCTAGATCTTTTATATTGTTTTCTAAGCTTTCAGATGAGGGGGTTCCAAGGCTCCCATATTGATATTTGCCAGTTTTATTCTTAAATTCCTTAGCCGTATTCGATAATACAGTTGATCCTCGGTAAATAGGGGTATTGACAAATCCGTAATGATCCTCAGGTTTTCTACCTGAATGTGTAATTTTAGTTGCGTCTTTATATTTATTTTTTTTCATCATCTTCATTATACTTGACAAAAGAACAAAATTAGAACATAACATAAACAAAAAAGGAATATAGTATGAATTTAATTAATACCAGTAAAGCCTACCTCAAAGATTTTATGGCACTAAGTTCAATGTTAGTTTTTTTTATTATGCTAATTAAATGGTCAGAAATTTTGCTTTCATTTTAATTCTATCATTATCCACAGCTGAATTAATCTGTACTTTAATAATCTTCCACATAACAGTGACTTTGTCAAAATGTTCATACAAAATGATATAAATTTTTGGAGCATTAATTGGTGAAAAATCCTGATTTTATACATTTAAGAGCAAGATCAACTTATTCGTTACTAGAAGGGTCATTGCATTTTAAGCAAATAGCAGAACTTTGTCATGAATACAATATTCCGGCTATCGGGCTAACCGATTCAAATAATTTATTTGGCGCTTTAGAGTTTTCTGAATATATGGCAACTTCTGGAATACAGCCTATTGTAGGATGCACGATTAATCTAAACTTTAATAATGATACTGTTGATAATAAAGCAGTTGGTGTAACTGAGTTATCTAAAGTATGCTTGTTGGCAAAAAATAATAACGGTTATAAAAATTTAATGAAGATTTCAAGTAATTCTTATAATTTGCAGAATGCAATCATACCGTTCGTAAATATCGATTACCTGATTAAAAATAATGAGGATTTGATAATTTTAACTGGTGGCCTAGAAGGTTTTATCGGCAAAGATTTGCTTGCAAATAAAAATGATGACGCTTTCCAAAAACTTAAATTAATTAAAAATACATTTAATGATCGAGTTTATATAGAAATACAAAGACATCTCGCCGTTGGTGAAAGTCTAATTGAGGATAGGCAGCTAAATATGGCCTATGATATGGATATTCCAATTGTTGCGACTAATAATATTTTTTTTAAAACTAAAAATGACTTTGAATCAAATGATGCTTTTAGATGTATAGCTGAATCAGATTATGTTGCTAATGAAAATAGATTCAGACTGACGTCTGAAAATTATTTTAAATCACCCATTGATATGAAAGAACTTTTTTTAGATTTACCTGAGGCTATTAACAATACAATAGAAATTGCAATCAGATGCATCGAGAGGCCGATGACAAGGGACCCAATTTTACCAAAATTTACAGATAATATAAAGACAAATGAAAATTACAAAAAATTTGATAATGAGTCAGATATTTTAATTGATATAGCTAAAAGTGGCTTATCTAATAGAATTAAACAATTTGGTATATCAGATAATTATACAATATCTGATTATGAAAAAAGACTAGAAAATGAATTAAAGATCATTATTGACATGGATTATCCTGGTTATTTTTTGATAGTTTCAGAGATTATCAATTGGTCCAAAGATCATAAAATTCCTGTAGGCCCAGGAAGAGGATCTGGAGCAGGTTCTCTGGTTGCGTGGTCATTAAGCATAACTGACCTAGATCCAATAAAATTTGGATTAGTATTTGAAAGGTTTTTAAACCCCTATCGTATTTCAATGCCTGATTTTGATATTGATTTTTGCCCCGACAGAAGAGATGAGGTTATAAACCATATAAGGGATCATTATGGTCATGATAAAGTTGCACAAATTATTACGTTTGGAAAGTTGCAATCTAGAGCTGTGCTAAGAGACGTCGGTAGGGTTTTACAAATGCCTTATAATCAAGTTGATAGATTATGTAAATTAGTACCAAATAACCCAGCAAATCCAATGACTTTGTCTGAGGCTATAGAGAGCGAAAAAAATCTACAAACCGCAAGAGATGAAGATGAGATGGTTGATAAGTTGCTAAAAATAGGCGTGTCTTTAGAGGGTTTAAATAGGCATGCCTCTACACACGCGGCAGGAGTTGTAATTGGTGACAGGCCTCTTGTTGAACTTGTGCCACTGTATCGTGATCCGCGAACGGAGATACCTGTAACACAATTTAACATGAAATGGGCCGAACAAGCAGGATTGGTAAAATTTGATATATTGGGATTAAAGACTTTAACTGTTATTAGTGAATGCGTTAAACAGTTAATATCAATAGATATTAATCTCGATATACAACTAATACCACTTAATGATATTCCTACTCTCAAGCTTTTTAAGGACGGAGAGACATCTGGCGTATTTCAATTTGAAAGTCCTGGTATGAAGGATTTATTGGTTAAGGCACAGCCAGAAAATTTTGATGATTTAATTGCCCTTGTTGCGCTATTTAGGCCAGGCCCAATGGAAAATATTCCAAAGTATCTTGCATCTAAGCATCGGAAAGAGGAACCAGAAAAGTTACATGAACTTATAGAGCCAATAATAGCTGAAACTTATGGTGTTGTAATTTACCAAGAACAGGTAATACAAATTGCTCAAAAATTATCCGGATTTTCTGCCGGTGAAGCAGACCTATTAAGACGCGCAATGGGTAAGAAAATAAAATCAGAAATGGACGCTCAAAGAGATAAATTCATAAGCGGAGCCGCTGAAAATGGTGTCGATAGAAAACGATCTGAATATATATTCAATTTAGTTGATAAATTTGCAGGCTATGGCTTTAATAAAGCTCATTCAGCTGCTTATGCTCTTATAGCCTATCAAACCGCTTATTTAAAAGCGAACTATCCGCTAGCTTTTATGTCTGCATTGTTGACTTTAGATATTGGAAATGCTGACAAATTAGCAAATTTTGTTTCAGAAACAAAAAGAATGAATATTGCAATACTTCCACCCTCAATTAATAGTTCAAATATTGACTTTAGAATTGAAGGTAAATCCATAAGATTCTCATTGGCGGCATTGAAAAATGTTGGCAATCAATCTGTTAAATATATCTGTGAGGAAAGGGATGAAAATGGAGAATATAAATCGGTAACTGATTTTATATCAAGAATTGACCCACATTTTGTTAATAAGAGATCCTTTGAAAGCCTAATATGCGCAGGAGCATTTGATGGCATGGAAAAAAACAGAGCTAAGTTATTCAAGAATATAGAATTGTTGCTTTCTGAAGCAAATCGAATATTCAATAAGAAGCATGATGGGCAGGCTGACATATTTGGTAATTTAGAGGATTCTCCTGAAAATCAATTTATACTTTCTGATACAAAAAACTGGGATGAGATTACAAGGTTAAATAACGAGTTTAATTCAATAGGTACTTATATTTCAGGGCATCCTTTGGATAGCTATAGTACTTATTTTAAAAAACAAAGGGTTTCGTTTTGGGTTGATTTTAAGGAGAATGTTCTTACTAAATCGCATAAAGAAGCAAGACTAGCAGGTATAATTATAAATAGAATGGATAGAAGAGGAAAGACAGGTAGAAATTACTCCTTTATTAAATTCTCTGATTCTAGCGATGAATACGAGACGGTTGTTTTCTCTGATATTTTGAATAAATATAGTGATATATTGGTAGTTGGCAATACTGTAATTGTTAAAGTTGAAGCTGAATTAGAATCGGAGAGGATTCGTTTAAAAATTAATGATGTTCAAATTATTGATAGTGAGCTTTGTAGAAATTTAGATGAAGGTGAGGCTAATAATGCCATGCCAATTGAACAAAATGTCACAAAACCACTGGTATCAGAAGAACATGAAAAGAAGATTTTTAGAATAGTTTTGAAAGAGGATGCGTCGATCGAAGAAGTTGTTTCAAAGTTGGTTGTTGATAGTGGTAGTAGCATTATTTATATAGCCTTCTACGATAAGAAATTAAAAAAGCAAATAGAGTTAAAACTTGGAGATTATTTTTTATTTAACCAAAAGATCGAAGCTGATATAATTTCTATCCCTGGTATTGTTTCGGTAGACAATGTTAATTAAATAAATTTAGTGTTATTTTTTTAAATCTTTCTTGTATTTTTTTATATTACATCATATAAAACAATTATCACATACACAGAGCGTGACCCGGTGTTTTATTTATAAAATCATAGCTTTGTGGGGACAAAACCGGATCAGGAGAAAAAAATGTCATTACCAGAATTTTCAATGCGTGAGTTATTAGAAGCAGGTATTCACTTTGGTCATAAAAAACAAAGATGGAACCCCAAGATGGAACCGTTTATCTTTGGAAAAAGAAACGGAGTCCACATAATAGATTTATCTCAAACTGTACCACTATTGCATCAGGCATTACTTGCTATAAGAAATGTTGCAGCATCAGGTGGACGTATTCTGTTTGTTGGAACAAAACGGCAAGCATCAGATCATATTTCAGAATCAGCTAAAAGATCAGCTCAGTACTATATAAACCATGTCTGGATGGGTGGAACCTTAACGAACTGGAAAACGGTATCAAATTCAATAAAACGTTTTAAGCAATTAGAAGAATCTCTAAAAGACGAAAATCAAGGTTTAACAAAAAAAGAAGTTCTTAAGATGACGCGACAATACAATAAACTTAATCGTGCTATCGGCGGTATTAAGGATATGGGTGGGGTGCCTTCTATACTGTTTGTTATTGATTCAAATAAAGAAGCGATTGCAATTCAAGAAGCAAAGAAACTAAATATACCTGTAGTTGCTGTTCTAGATACAAATTCTAACCCTGATGGGATAGATTATCCAATTCCAGGTAATGATGATGCATCTAGAGCTATTGAACTATATTGCGGTCTTGTGGAAAAGGCCATATTAGACGGTATTTCAGAATCAGTTGTAAAATCTGGTATTGATATTGGCGAAAGCATTGAGCCAAATTTATCCACAGAAGACAAAGCTGCATTAGAAGCAGAACCTAAAATTAATGATGTTGTTGCAAAAACTACAGCCTCAATAATTGAAAAAGATAAAGATGTTTCTTCTGATGACAATGCGGTGCCTTCTGTAGGTGAATTGGATGGCAAATAGTATCCAATTAATATTAGTAATTTTTTTTAATTTCAATTTTTAAGATAAGTGAAAAGATAATGACGAATATTACAGCTCAAATGGTTAAGAATTTAAGGGAAAAGACTGGCGTTGGTATGATGGATTGTAAAAATGCATTAGCGGAAACGGGAGGTGATATCTCAGAAGCAATTGATTGGCTTAGGGCAAAAGGTATCTCAAAAGCAGCAAAAAAAGCTGATAGAATTGCCTCAGAAGGATTAATTGGTACAATTGTAAAAGGTAACGCAGCTGCAATTATTGAGTTAAATTCTGAAACAGATTTCGTTGCGAGGAACGTGGAATTCCAAAATCTTGTTACAGATATTTTATCGGTTTCAATAAACTCAGAAGATCTTCTAAATGAAACATATCCAAATAGTAAAATAACAGTTGCTGAGGAAATTAAGGAAAAAATTACTACAATTGGTGAAAATTTAAATTTAAGAAGATCTAAGTCTCTTACTATCGACGAGGGTTTGATTGTAAGTTATATTCATAATTCTGTTGCTAATAACCTAGGTAAAATAGGAGTTTTGCTTTCAATTGAAACAACTGCAGATACTAGTTTGGTTGTAGATTTAGGAAAACAGATTGCAATGCACGTAGCCGCACTAAATCCAATTTCGCTAAATATAGATGATGTTGATAAAGATATACTAAGTAAAGAGAGGGCAATTATAACAGAGCAGGCAAACGAAACAGGCAGGCCTCAAAATATAATTGAAAAAATGGTAGAAGGAAAAATTAATAAATTTCTAGAAGAAAACGTTTTAATGTCACAAACGTTTGTTATAGATAACGAAACAAAAATTAATAATTTAATAGCAAGTAAATCTAAAGAGATTGGACATCCAATTAAATTATTAAGCTTTATTAGAATGGAGCTGGGTGAAGGTTTAGAAAAGAAAGAAGATAACTTTGCAGATGAAGTTGCTGCAACTATAGCAAAATCATAATATTATACGCTCATAATTTTCTCTTTTCAGGAATATACAAGAGGTCAAATGGTTAAACCTTTATATAAAAAGGTATTACTAAAACTTTCTGGCGAAGTTTTAATGGGTGATAAATCTTTTGGTATTGATTTTGATATACTCACCTCTATTTCAAATGAAATAAAGACTGCCTATAATAATAATATTAAATTATCAATAGTCATTGGTGGTGGAAATATCTTTAGGGGTGTTAATAATAAATCATTTTCAATGGAACGAACTGACGCTGATTATGTTGGCATGATCTCAACAATTATTAACGGTATCACATTAAAAAATTCATTAAAAAACTTAGACTTACCTGTTGTTCTTTATTCTGCGTTAAAAATTGAGAATGTGAGTAATTCGTATAATATTGAAGAGGCAAAAAAATTATTTGAAAAGAATAATATTTTAATATTTGTTGCAGGAACGGGAAATCCATTTTTTACCACTGATACAACTGCCGTTATAAGAGGCCTTGAAATGGATTGTGATATAATCCTTAAAGCAACTAAAGTAGATGGCATTTATAACAAAGATCCATATAAATATAATGATGCTATTAAATTTGATAAGCTAACTTATCGTGATGTTCTCGAAAAGAAATTAGCTGTCATGGATATGACTGCAATTTCATTAGCTGATGAAAATATGTTGCCTATTTTAGTTTTTTCTATAAAAAAGAAAAATGAGTTAAATAAAGTTCTGCATGGAAACGGCAGCTTTACAATAGTTAGTTAAGGTTATTAGGAAGGATTTGTTATGACGGAGATTAACAAGATAGATATTGAAGACTTAAAAAGAAGAATGACAGGTGGAATAACTTCTTTAAAAAATGATTTTGCCGGTCTCAGAACAGGACGTGCTAGCGCATCTTTATTGGACCCTATTACTATAGATGCTTACGGATCAAAATTACCAATTAATCAATTGTCTACAATAAGCGTTCCTGAGCCAAGGTCAATTTCAGTTCAAGTGTGGGATAAAACTCAGTTAGAGCAAATAGAAAAAGCAATTAGAATATCTGATTTAGGTCTTAATCCTATGATTGATGGTCAATTAATTAGAATACCGCTTCCAGAGTTAAATACTGAAAGACGTCAAGAATTATCAAAAATTGCTGCAAAGTATGCTGAAAATACAAAAATATCCATTAGAAATGTTAGAAGAGATGGAATGGATAAATTAAAAAAATTAGAAAAAAATAGCGATATTAGCAAAGATGAGAATAAAACTTGGGGCATCGAAATACAAGTAATAACAGATAGTCTAACGAAAGAAGTTGATGAACTCTATAACCAAAAGGTTAGTGAAATAATGAATGTGTAGAATAAAATTATCTTAATAAAGGTTTTCATTATAAATGGATTTTACTCAAATTCATAATTTCCCAGATCATGTTGCTATAATTATGGATGGCAACAGAAGGTGGGCTGAAAAAAATAATAAAGATGTATCGCAGGGTCACAAAACTGGTGCAAAAACATTGCTAAAAATTGTTCGTGCTGCATCTGAACTTAATATTAAATACTTAACCTTATATAGTTTCAGTATAGAAAACTGGAAAAGACCTGTTAGTGAAATTAAAAATTTAATGAATCTATTGAAAACTTTCGTTGTAAGCGATCTATCTTTAATAAAAGATCTTAATGTTAAAATCAGAGTTATTGGTAACTCTACTGGATTAGATCGAGATATTTTTAATTTAATTAAAAAGGCTGAGGCTCTTACGTCAAGTAATACGGGGCTAAACTTAATTGCTGCATTTAATTATAGCGGAAGAAATGAGATAACTAGAGCTTTAAACAAGATAATTACTGACGTAAGGGATGGTAAGCTTGATAATTGTGTGATAGATGAAGAAATGATTTCTCAATATTTAGATACTGCCAATATACCTGATCCTGATTTGATTATAAGAACTAGTGGCGAAAAAAGGATAAGTAATTTTCTACTATGGCAATGCGCATATTCAGAGTTTGTTTTCGTAGATACACTTTGGCCCGATTTTGATGAAGTTTCTTTTAGAAAAGCAATATCACAATATCAAGGTAGAGAAAGACGTTTTGGCTCAGATGCTTTATGAGCAGCAATTAGTGTAACGGAATTGATATGAGTAAAAATTTAAAATTAAGAATACTGTCTTCACTGTTTTTAATCCCACTTTTGTTAATATCAGTTTGGGCAGGCGGTCTCTTGTATTTTATAATTTTAAGTTCATTATCAATTTTAATTTTATATGAATGTAATAATTTAATTCAAAAAGAGATTAGCTATAAAACATTTATTTTATCTTGCTTATTCTCTATTGTTGTCAATTTTTATGCTTTTACTCAAAATTTCATTATGTTATTTATTCTTTTTTTATTTTTTGCGTCCATAATATTTATATATAATATTTTATTTAATTCAAAAAATCAGTGGCATTTATTTTCTTTTGTTTACGCGGTATTGCCATCAGTTATACTTATTATTTTTAGGCAAAATAAAATTTATGGTTTCGAGTTAGTTCTAATGGTATTTTTGGTGACATGGTTATCTGATACCTCTGCATATTTTATGGGTAAATTGATTGGTGGCGCCAAGCTTGCTCCTACTATATCTCCTAATAAAACTATTTCAGGAGCTTTTTTTGGTATTTTAATTAGCACCTCTCTTCTTAGTATATTTTTTTATGATTTATTTATTAACCATACTTTGCTTATGGTAATATCTTTTGCTTTGTTGTCGGTTGCGTCAATTATTGGGGATCTTTTTGCATCTTTCTTAAAAAGGCATTTTAACGCAACTGAATCTGGTAACTTAATACCTGGGCATGGTGGAATTATTGACCGCGCAGATAGTCTGATAGGCGTAACGATAGGTGCGGCATTATTTTTGTTTATATTAATAATATTTCTGGGTGATTATAAAAATATATTAGAAAGTTTTCTAATATGAGCGATATTAATAGTTTGAAAAAAATTATTATATTAGGTTCAACTGGCTCTGTTGGGTCGAATACTCTAAATGTTATTAAAAGAAATTCATCGTTTGATGTGCACGCAATTACCGGTAATAATAATTATAAGTTGCTAGCAAAGCAGGCGTTACAATTTAATCCTAAATATGCGGTTATTGGTAACAAGAATCATTATATAAAGTTAAAAGATTTACTTAAAAAAACGTCAATAATTGTTGAATCTGGTTATGATTCTATATTGTCAATAGCAAGCATTAAATCAGATGTTACTGTATCTGCAATTTCAGGGAATGCAGGTATTGCATCAACTTTTTCAAGTATAGGTAATGCTGCTATACTAGCATTAGCAAATAAAGAAAGCATTGTATCTGGTGGTAAAATGCTTTTTGCATTGGCTAAGAATAACGGTACAAAGATAATACCTATTGATTCTGAGCATAGTGCAATATTTAATATTCTTGAAAAATATAATAAAAAAGATATTGCAAATATCATTATTACCGCATCAGGTGGGCCATTTCTCAATTATAGTAAAAGTGATATGGCGCACATCACTCCATCCGACGCGTTAAAGCATCCAACTTGGGTTATGGGTGAAAAAATTACAATAGACTCATCGACATTGATGAACAAGGGCCTTGAGATTATTGAAGCTTGCTACTTATTTAACATGAAACACCAAGATATTGATGTGATTATCCATCCTCAATCAATAGTTCATTCTATGGTTAATTTAAAAGATGGATCTACTATAGCTCAATTGGGTAATCCGGATATGAGGTTGCCTATATCATCTGCTATTTTTTGGCCAAAATGTATGCCTGATGCTATTAAAAAGTTAAATTTATCAAAAATTCAAAATTTATCATTCTACGATCCTGATTTAGATAGATTTCCAGCTCTTTCTTTGGCGCGTAATGTTATAGAAGTTGGAGGAGGGGCTCCTATTGTGTATAATAAAGCTAATGAAATTGCTGTAAACGCATTCTTGTTAAAGAAAATTAAATTTTTAGATATATTTAAGGTAGTAGAAATGTCATTAAATGATTGTAACTTAATAAATCTTAAGATTGATGATCTGAATAACATCTTTGAAATTATAACACTATCGGAGGAATCTGCATTGAAAAGTATAAATAAAATCGTTGGGAGTGTTGTGTAAATGGATATCCAATCGCTATCTCAGTATGCCTCAAATGCATTTCTATATACAATACCTTTTTTGTTTGTTCTTACTGTTGTGGTTTTCTTTCATGAATTAGGTCACTTTCTTGTTGCACGCTATAATAAAGTTGATATTGAAAGTTTTTCTGTAGGATTTGGAAGAGAGTTATTTGGTTTTGTGGATAGTAAAAATACAAGGTGGAAATTTTGCTGGATTCCACTTGGTGGCTATGTAAAATTTATAGACGATGAGGATCCTACAAGTTCAATTAATAATAATTTAGATAAAGATGAAAATATTAATGGTTTTCATAATAAGTCTTTGATAGCAAGAGCCTCAATTGTAGCCGCCGGCCCTATCGCTAATTTCATTTTAGCAATAATTCTTTTTTCTTTTTTATATACCTTTATAGGAAAACCAATGGTTCAGCCTATAGTTGAAAACATAAAAGAGCAGAGTGCTGCTGAAGTAGCAGGCTTCAATGTTGGAGATAAGATTGTCCGAATAAATGATAAAGATATTAATAATTTTAGTGATATTCCTCAAATTGTAAAAGTTAACCCGGGAATAGAGTTAACATTCACGGTTCATAGAAATGATCAAGAAATAGTTATTTTGGCAACTCCTGGTGTTATGGAATCTAGTGACAAGTCAGGCAATGTAACCGGGGTAGGGGTCTTAGGAATTTCTGGAGGCTTAACTCAAGATAATGTTATAATAAAAAAATACCCTATCAACAAATCATTCATTATGGGAGTGTCTGATACCTATAATATTATTAAAGTCACATTAAATTATATAGGAGGGATAATTGTTGGAAAAGAATCTGCTGATCAGCTAGGTGGACCAATACGTATAGCCCAAATATCGGGTCAAGTTGCGTCAATGGGATTTTCTCCATTAATTAGCTTAACTGCCCTACTTTCTGTAAGTATTGGCTTGATTAATTTATTCCCGGTGCCTATGTTAGATGGAGGTCATTTGTTCTTTTATGCTATAGAAGCAATAAGGAAGAAACCTTTAAGCGAGAAAGTCCAGGGAATATGTTTTCGTATAGGACTTGGATTTGTTATTTTTTTAATGATTTATGCTACCTGGAATGATTTAATTCAATTAAATATTTTTTAATTATTTTTTTGAAACGTTTACTAATTATGAACAATTTTGTTTTATTAATACTATTATATCCTTTTAAAGGTTTAATTAATTGAGTAGTTACATGAAAAATAATTCAATAAAATTCTTTTGTTCATTTTTTATTTTTTTGGCATTTCTTTCATATTCGCCATCAAAGTCTTTTGCGGATCAGCATATAATATCTGATATTCAGGTGATTGGTAATAATCGGGTTGAATCTAATACTATAATTAGCTATTCTGACATTAACGTAAACGATATATATACTACGATTCTTGCCGATGAATCATTAAGGTCTTTGTATGAGACTAATCTATTTTCTAACGTTAAAATAGAATATTTAAATACTATTTTAACTATAATAGTTAAAGAAAACTATGTTATAAATAGGATTGCTTTTGAAGGTAATAAGGCTATAGATGACGATACCTTAGCCGCGTTAGTTTCTATAAAGGCTAGAAGCACATATTCAAGAAAAAAAATTCAAGATAATATAGAAAAAATTATTTCATCATATAGAGCTTCTGGGCTATTTTCAATTAGTATTGACCCTAAGATTATAATTTTAGATTATAATCGTATTGATTTGATATTTGAGATAACCGAGGGCCCTACTACAAAAATATCAAATATAAATTTTATAGGTAATAAAAGCTATTCTGATAAGGCACTTACTGCAGTTCTAGCTACACGTAAATCTAATTTTATTGATAGAATCCTTGGCACAGGTAGGTCTTATGACAACGATATAATGTCGTACGATAAAGAACTATTAAAGCGATTTTATAATAGCAATGGTTATGTAAATTTTGAAGTTAAGAACGCTGTTGCGGAGCTAGATAAGGGTGCTGAGAATTTCTTTATTACATTTACAATTAATGAAGGAGAGAAGTATAAATTTGGTGAAGTTAAAATTCAGAATAATATAAATGGTTTGCCTATGTCACCTCTAGCTCAGGTAATTACAACAATAAGTGGTGATAAATATAGTTCTTCTGAAATAGACACATCCATTCAAATGACTACTGATAAATTAGGAGAACTTGGTTATGCTTTTGTTGATGTACAGCCAAATATAGTCCAAAATGAAGATAGTAAAACAATAGATATAACATATAACATATTCGATGGACCAAGAATATATGTTGAGAGAATTGATATATTTGGTAATCAGAGAACCTATGATTATGTTGTTCGTAGAGAAATGGAAATATCTGAAGGTGACGCACTAAATAAGACTTATTTAGAGGGATCAAGGCGTAATTTAAATAGCCTTGGTATTTTTAGTTCAGTTAACGTAACAACAATACCTGGTTCTGAACAAGATAAGAAAATTATCGTTGTTAGGGTTGTAGAAAAGACAACGGGCTCTTTGTCTTTCGGCGCTGGTTTTTCTTCTGAATTTGGATTTGGTGGTACCGCCTCTCTTTCAGAAAGAAACTTTCTTGGCAAGGGTCAATACCTCTCAGTTGGCACAAATATTAGTAGTGAAAGATCTTTGGTAAATGTGAGCTTTGTTGAGCCAAGTTTGAATAACTCACCTGTTCTTTTTGGTTTTGATTTGTACGGTCAGGAATACGATGCTACAGATTCATCGAGCTATGTTACTAGTACAGTTGGTGCTGGAATTAGATTTGGTCTGCCATTAAGTAAAAATTTAAATTTAAATACTAATTATAGTTTTAAACATAAGGAAGTGTATGGAATTCCGGCTTCAGCTTCAACTGCAACAAAACAAACAGCTGGAAAAAGTGATGAATCTCAAGTTGGTTATGGCTTGACATATGATACTTTGAATAATTTTTTAGATCCTACTGAAGGCATAAAATTATCTTTTAACCAGAGTTTTGCAGGGATAGGTGGTGATGTTAAGTTTTTAAGGACAGACTTATCGGGAGCATATTTTCAAAAATTATCTGACGATTTAGTCGGAAATTTACAATTTAGCGCAGGTCATGTGCATGATTTAGGAAATAAAGGTGTGAGTATTGAGAATGCTTTTAAAGATCCAGGCAGGGTTTTAAGAGGTTTTGCCCCAGGGGGGATAAGCCCAAGAGATAACTCTACTAAGGATGCTTTTGGAGGTAATACTTATTTTTTAACTAGTGCCGAAGTAAAATTCCCAATGCCAGGACTTCAACCTTCTTTTGGAATGTCTGGTGGCTTTCATTTAAATGCAGGAACTTTGTATGATAGTGACGTTGTTGTTAACGGCGTTACTGTCGTAGGATCAAACTCTTTACGTACGTCTGTCGGTGCAACGGTGTTTTGGGATTCCCCTATGGGTCCATTGCGTTTTGATTTTACTGAAGCTATTGATAAACAAACATATGATAAAACAGAGTTTTTCCAATTTTCTGGAGGAACGCAGTTCTAATTTATATAATTAATTGAATATGTTATTCAGAGATTTTGGTTTATTAGAAAGTATAAAATGTCGGTAAATAAATTTTTTCAAATATCAAAGCCAATTTCTTTATCATTGATTATAGAATTAACTGGATCTCATACAATCAAGTCCGTTAATACTGATATATTTATCGAAAATGTATCTTCTTCTCAGACTGCTACAGAAAGAGATTTAACTTTCTTGTCTGGGAATGCTAATATTAAAAATATAAGCATTCTAAATGCGAAGGCATGTTTTATAACACCTGATCTTATAAAAAAACTGCCAAATTCTGTTATTCCTATAATTACAAATAACCCAGAATTATCATTCGCTACGGTTTTGTCTTTATTCTACCCAGGGGGCAAAGCTACAAAAGGTTCTGGTAAAATTAGTAAAGATGCAATTATTGAAAAAGGTGTTTTAATTGAAGAGGGTGTTACTATAGAACATGGTGTTGTGCTAAAAACTGGAGTAGAAATCGGCGCTTCATCTATTATTTCATCGAACGTAGTAATTGAAAATAATGTAAGTATTGGAAGAAACTGCTTTATTGGTTCTAATTCTTCAATAATGTGCACGTTAATAGGTGATAATGTAATAATACATCCTGGCGCTAGAATTGGTCAAGATGGATTCGGGTACGTTTTATCTGAAAGTGGTTTTGTTAAATTTCCTCAAATAGGAAAAGTTGTAATTCAGGATAATGTTGAAATTGGTGCTAATTCAACAATAGATAGGGGCGCCCTTGAGGATACTATTATTGGAGAAGGTAGTAAACTAGACAACTTGGTTCACGTTGCTCATAATGTTTCCATCGGACGTTATTGTGGTGTTGCAGGGCAGGTTGGTATATCAGGTAGTGTTAAAGTTGGTGACGGTGTTATGTTTGGCGGGCAAGCCGGAGTAATTCCACATTTGTCAATTGGTAACAATGCCCAAATTGCTGCTGGTTCTGGTATTATGCATAATGTTAATGATGCTGAAAGAGTAGCGGGAAGGCCACATAGGTCTATTGATAAATATTTAAGAGAAGTTAAGGCGCTTGCTAGAATTTCTAGAAAATAATTATATATTTTTTTTATATATTAGATATAATTGATAATATATATTTTTGGGAAGTGTAAAAAGTAATATGAATAGCTCTATATTAAGTAAAGAAATTAAAACTGCAGATATTAACCAAATTTCTAAATTGCTGCCACACGCATACCCCTTTTTACTCATAGACAAGATAATTGAAATGAGAGGTGATGATTATGCGATTGGCATTAAAAATGTAACAATTAATGAACCTTATTTCCAAGGTCATTTTCCTGGTAATCCTATAATGCCTGGAGTTTTGCAAATAGAAGGGATGGCCCAAACTGCAGCTGTCTTATGTATGATGGCTTCTGGTGATTTAGGTCCATCACCATCTGTGTATTTTATGACAATAGATAAGGCTAGATTCCGTAAGCCTGTAATTCCTGGTGATATAGTCTATTATCACTTAACGAAAATAAGACAAAGAAGTAATGTTTGGAAATATAAGGGGCAAGGATTGGTTTCAGGAAGTATTGTAGCAGAAGCTGAGATCAGTGCTATGGTTACAGAAAAACGATAATTATGCCCAATATGCACCCAACTAGTATTGTTCACGACGGAGCTTTAATTGGAAACGATGTTTCTATTGGAGCATATTCTATAATTGGTCCAAATGTTATATTAGGAGATGGTATAACAATACATCCTCACGTAGTTATTTCTGGGCATACCTCAATAGGAAAAGATAGTAATATATATTCCTTTGCATCTATTGGCTTTCCTCCACAGGATCTAAAACATAGCGATGATATAACCTATCTTGTTATTGGCGAGAGATGTTTAATTAGAGAAAACGTTACTATTCATTCTGGCACTATTACCGGAAATTCTATAACTAAAATAGGAAATGATTGTTTCTTTATGGTATCTGCTCATATAGCGCATGACTGTATTATTGGTAACAATGTTGTTTTAATTAACCAAGCAACGCTCGCAGGGCATACTGAGATTGGTGATTACGCTATTATCGGTGGACTATCTGCGTTACATCAGCATGTTAGAATAGGAAAACATGCTTTTGTAGCTGGAATGACAGGTGTTGAGCAAGATTTAATTCCTTTTGGTATAGCAAAAGGAGTTTTAAGACGTTGTCAATTATCAGGATTAAATTTAATAGGGTTAAAAAGAAGAGATTTTTCTAAAGAAACTATTTCATTGCTACGAGCCTGTTATAAAACTATCTTTAATGGTCATAATAGCGAAATCATAGATAGAACAAAAATGGTTTTAAATGAATACCCAAACGTAGCTGAAGTCAGTGATCTAGCGAATTTTATTCTTGATAAACCTAATCGTAATTTATGCCTTCCGTCAGATAAAAATATAATAAAATAATACTTCTAATATGAATAAAGATAAACAATTGGCTATTTTAGCAGGGAGGGGCTTAATACCTGTGAAGGTAGCTGATAGCGCTCAAAAAAGTGGCTGGAAAGTATTTATTGTATCTTTGAACGGCGAAGCGGATAAGGCTTTAGATAAATATCCTAATATTAAAATTAATCTTACAGAGGTAACAAAGATTATTAGAACTTTAAAAAATAAGAATATTAAAGATATTCTTATGATAGGCTATGTAGATAGACCTTATAAATGGAAAAGAGATATTGGGTTAAGTTTGCTCCTGTGGGCTATAAAAAATAGAGATTTTTTTAGACGCGGTGATGCTTCTATGTGTTCTAAGGTAGTAGATTTTTTAGAAAAAAAAGATTTTGTAGTGCATGGCACTCATGAGATAGCAAGTGAGTTAGTATTGCAAGAGAGTATTATTTCTAACGTTGCACCAAATAAAAATAATGAAAAGGATATAGAGTATGGTTTTTCTGTGGCAAGAATGCTTGGTAACTTAGATATTGGCCAAGGTATTGTTGTAGAGGATAGAAGAGTGCTTGCGATTGAGGCTGCCGAAGGTACGGATATGATGTTAGAAAGAGTGGTGGCGATAAAAAATAGAAAAAAAAAATCTATTAATGGAGTTTTTATAAAATGCTTACAAGAAGTACAAGACAACAGAATTGATATGCCAACAATTGGCCCTGTCACAATACAAAAAGTTTATGAAGCAGGGTTAAATGGTATAGCAATATCAGCTGGTGGTGTAATTGTTTATGATTATATTGAAGTGTGCAGGTTGCTGAATGAATATAATATATTTTTAGTTGCGAGGCCATTTAATTGTCCATAGAGAATCTTGATATGATGGCAAAGGTTGGAAGGAGTATCCTAATGGAGAATATTATTTGGAAGGAACTTTCGGAGGACGATCCGATCTTCAAGAATGGGTTCGTTCTATCGTCAGCAAATATGCAGACAGGGTTGAATCATACTAAAAATGAAATAAAAGTTGCTATTATAGCAGGGGAAGCTTCAGGTGATTTTTTAGGTGCTAAGCTTATGAAAGAAATAAGTAATTATATAAATGTTAAATCATATTTTGGTGTAGGTGGCGAGAATATGAAAAAGGCAGGCTTTGATTCTATATTTCCTATGGAAGATATATCTATAATAGGACTTTCTGGAATTATATTTAATTTAAAATCCCTTATAAGAAAAATAAACTTTACAAAAAGTCATATAGTATCAAATAACCCGAAAATTTTAATTATAATTGACTGCCCAGAGTTTAGTCATCGAGTGGCAGCTAAGGTTAAGAAGTCCTTACCTGGTATTATTATAATCAATTATGTTTCTCCAAGTATTTGGGCTTGGAGAAAAAATAGAGCAACTAAAATGAATAGGTATATTGATCATGTTTTATCTATTCTGCCCTTTGAGAAAGAAATGTACAATAAATTAAATGGTCCAAAATGTACCTATGTGGGCCATCCGCTTATTGAAGACTTTCCTCAGCTTGATATGGCTCAAAGGTCCGTTAATGTAAATAATTTTCCTCGAGATAATATAAAAATAATAATGATGCCTGGTAGTAGGATTAGTGAAGTAAAAAAACTACTTAGACCCTTTGGTGATTCGTTGATACATTTATCAAAACTATATCCTAAAATAGAAATTGTTATACCAACATTAGACAATTTAAAAGATTATGTTAAAGAAAATACAAAGAATTGGATTCTAAAACCACATATTATTACGGATAATAAACAAAAAAAACAAGAAATGTTAAATGCAAGTGCGGCAATAGTATGCTCTGGAACAGCAACACTAGAAGTATCTTTGGCTAGAGTTCCTATGGTGGTTGCTTATAAGACGCAATGGTTAATTTCGTTTGTTAGATTTTTTATTCCAATAAAATCAATTGTACTCGCTAATATTATTCACGGCGAATTACCAATTAAAGAATTGTTTCAAATAAAGTGCACGGGGAAAAGAATAGCGAATGAGATTATGCCACTGTTAGAAGAAACGCATGAAAGAGTTAAGCAATTAAGAGCATTAGATGATATTGCCGATAAAATGTACACTAAAACAAACAATCCAAGTAGAAAAGCAGCAAAGATTATTGCAAATTATTTGATGTAAATATTATCTATTATCGATATTTACGTATTCTTTATCTATATCGCCTGTATACAGCTGCCGAGGCCTACCTATCTTTTGTTCTGGGTCTTCTATCATTTCGTTCCATTGCGATATCCAGCCAACTGTCCTTGCTACAGCAAACAATACTGTAAACATATCTTTGGGAAATCCAAGAGCACGGAGAGTTATACCTGAATAAAAATCTACATTTGGATATAATTTTTTATCGATAAAGTATTGATCTTCTAGTGCTATTCTTTCTAATTCCATTGCAACTTGAAGTAATGGCTCGTCCTTTAGTTTGAGGGCGTCTAATACTTCATGACAAGTTTTTTGCATTATTCTGGCCCTTGGATCATAGCTCTTATAAACTCTATGACCAAACCCCATTAACCTAAAAGGATCGTTAGGGTCTTTAGCTTTGTTTACATATTCAGGAATTCTGTCAACAGTCTTAATTTCTTCTAACATGTTCAAGGCTGCTTCATTTGCTCCTCCATGTGCAGGTCCCCACAAACATGCTACTCCGGCAGCTATGCATGCAAATGGATTGGCTCCAGAAGAGCCAGCTAAACGAACTGTTGAAGTAGAAGCGTTTTGTTCATGGTCAGCATGTAAGATAAAAATTTTATGCATTGCCTTTGAGAGTAATTCATTAACATGGTAATCTTCACAAGGAACAGAAAAACACATATGCATAAAATTAGAAGCATAGTCTAGATCATTTCTTGGGTATACAAACGGTTGACCTGTAGAATATTTATAAGCCATAGCAGCGATTGTCGGCATCTTTGCAATTAATCTTCTACTTGCAATCATTCTTTGTAGTGGATCGTTTATATCTGTTGAATCATGATAAAATGCCGACAAAGCTCCTATTACGCCACACGTGATTGCCATTGGATGCGCGTCCCTACGAAATCCAGTATAGAACTTACTCATTTGTTCATGAAGCATCGTATGGTTTGTAACAGATGCATCAAATTGTTTTTTTTCTTTATTATTAGGTAGTTTGCCGTTTAATAGTAAATAAGACACTTCAAGAAAGTCTGCATTTTCAACTAGATCTTCTATTTTATATCCTCGATACAATAAAATACCATTATCTCCATCAACATAGGTTATAGATGAGGCACAGTTAGCTGTTGAGGTAAAACCAGGATCGTAAGTAAATACATTAGCCTGAGCGTATAATTTAGATATATCTATAACTTTTGGACCTATAGAAGGTTCATATACGGGTAATTCGTATGTTTTTTTATTATGTTCTATGAACGCAGGACCATTATTACTTTTCTTGCTATCAGTCATTTTATTTGCTCCCATGCGAAATATTATCTTAATGTATGTACTTTATCTTTATGTAAGTACTTTTTTATATAAGTATTGATATATAATCAATTATAAAGTTAATTTTTTAAATAATTATTTACTCTATCTATAACAAGATTCTTGCCAAGTGATAATATTATATCATAAATACCAATAGATACATTTGAGCCAGTTAGTATTATTCTCAATGGTTGAGCTAATTCGAAAAGTTTTATGTTGCTTTCAGTTACATAAGCTTTGATTGAAATTTCAATCTCTTCTAAATTCCAATTTTTAATACTTTTAATTATGTTTACAGTATCAGTTAAATATTGATCTGTTTCTTGTTTGAAAGTATCTAGCAATTCATTGCTGATTACAATTGGATCATTTGTTATTAGATAGGAACTTAATGTAATTAAATCATTTGTTGTTTTGGATTTTTCTTTAAGGGAGGGTGTTATCATTAGTATTTTACTATCTATATTTTTATCGCTTAAATCAGCGCCCAATTCTTGGTGATAACTTTTTATTATTGTTAAAATATCATTGTTATCTTTATTTTTTATATAACTACTATTCATATTTGTTAATTTTTTAAAATCTAATCTCGATGGAGATTTATTAACTTTTTCTATTTTGAATAAATCTATCATTTCTGAAATTGTAAAAAACTCTTGATTACCATAACTCCAGCCTAGTCTTAATAAATAATTTACTATTGTTTCTGGCAAATAGCCCATATTCTTATAGTCACCGATAGCCATGGCACCATGTCTTTTTGATAATTTATTTCCATCAATTCCGTGAATAAGAGGTATATGAGAAGTTCTGGGAGCTTTCCATTGCATAGCATTGTATATTTGAAATTGTCTAGCGGCATTTGTAAGATGATCATCACCTCTAATAATATCCGTAACACCCATATCGAAGTCATCTACAACTGATGCCAACATATATGTTGGTGTGCCATCGCTTCTCAAAAGCACAAAATCATCCAATTGGTTGTTTTTGAAATACACTTGGCCCTGAACTTGGTCATCTAGTAGAGTGCTTCCAGTCTCTGAGGTTTTAATCCTTAAAACCGGTTTAACTATTTTATCTGATTCATTTGGAGTTTTGTCTCTCCATTTTCCATTATATTTTGGAGATTTTCCCTCAGATACGGCTTCTTTGCGTATCTCGTCTAGTTCAATTTGTGTGCAATAACAATAGTAGGCGTTATTACTTTCTAATAATTTATAAGCAACTTCTTTGTGCCTATCAATTCGCTGGCTTTGAAAAATTACATCACCATCCCAATTCAATCCTAACCACTCCATGCCAAATAATATTGCATTTATTGCTTCTTTTGTGGATCTTGTTTTATCTGTATCTTCTATTCTCAGGAACATTTTTCCATTCTTGTTTTTTGAAAAAAGCCAATTGAATAGTGCTGTACGGGCGCCTCCTATATGTAAATAACCTGTAGGTGAGGGCGCAAATCTAGTAATGATTTCAGAATTCATAGGATCACAATTTTTTAAATAAATAGTTATATATTAATGATTATTTATTTAGCATCTTAATGTTTAATTTAACAGTGAATAATTGTTAAATTTTTAATAACTTCTCATTAAACCAACCATACAACCCTGTACTTTTATTCTATCTGGTCCAAATATCTTAGTTTCAAAATTTGGGTTTGCTGCTTCTAATGCAATTGAATCTCCGCGTTTTCTAAATTTTTTTAATGTAGCTTCCTCGTTATCAATTAAAGCAACGACAATGTCACCGGATATTGCCGTTTCCGTCTTTTTAATTATAACTGTATCCCCATCAAGAATTCCTGCGTTAACCATGGAGTCTCCTTTTATTTTCAGTGCATAATGTTCGTGGTTTGACAAGAGGTTGGCGGGGTAAGGAATATTATCAGTTAAATTTTGAATTGCTGTTATTGGTGTTCCTGCAGCAATATTACCCATTAATGGGATATTTATTGTATTTATTTTTAGGTTGTCTTCTATTTTAATATTACTGTTACTACTGATAATTTTAGGTTCAAATTTAGCTCCATTGTAAGATGAAAGTAACTCCTCTGGAAATTTTATAATTTCAATAGCTCGGGCTCTATTGGCTAGCCTTCTAATAAACCCTCTTTCTTCTAATGCATTTATTAGTCTATGGATTCCAGATTTTGAAGATAAATTAACAGCAATCCTCATTTCATCATAAGAAGGGGAAACTCCTGTTTCTTTCATTTTTTCGTTTATATACTTTAATAATTCTCTTTGTCTTCCGGTTAACATATTAATACCTTATAAAAATGAATGTACAAAACAAGAACATTTATACATGTTCTTTCTATGTTCTACAAGTATTTATTTAATATTTAATTAATCAGCTACAAGTCGATGAATAGAATAGGTACTTGATTACCTTTTTTTATAGATTTTGCGTGAGGTGGACGAATTATATATACGTTAGATCGCTGAAAATTAGCCAACATTGAGGAATCTTGTTTTTCAAATGGATGAACAATATTATTGTTGAGCTTAGCCCTAATGTAGTCTTCTCTAATATCATTTTTAGGTAAGTCTTGTCCAAGTTCAGCATGTAAAATTTTTGGATATTCATTTTTATTCTTTAGGCCTAAAAATTTTTCTATCATAGGTTTTAAAAATAATTGACTACAAACCATAGAAGACACGGGGTTTCCGGGTAGGCCTAAAAATTTTGATTTATTCATAGTACCATAAATTAAAGGCTTGCCTGGTCGCATTGCTATTTTCCAAAAACCAATTTTTAAATCGTCTTTTAAGCTTTTTTGAATCAAATCGTAGTCACCAACACTTGCTCCACCTAGTGTTACTATTATATCGGCATCTTTAGCTAATGTTAATTTATCTTTAATTGATTCGATTGTGTCTTTTGCTATTCCGCAATCAATGCCTTCTCCACCAAGGTTTTTTATATAGCTTAGTATGCCATATGAATTAGAGGTAATTATTTTATATTCAGCGTCTTTAGACCCAGGTAAAACTATTTCATCTCCTGTTGAAATCACGGCTATTTTTGGTTTTTTGTAGACCGGCAATGAGGTATGGTTCATTGAAGCAGCTAGAGCTATGTCTTTCGGTTTTAAGAGTTGCCCTTTGTTTAGTAAAACTTGGCCTTTTTTAAAATCCAATCCCTTTTTTCTTATGTGCTGAAATTTCTTCTCTGTGTTTTTTATTATTATGTATTTACCAGATACTATAACGTTTTCTTGTATTACTACAGTATCAGTTCCATTTGGAATTATCCCGCCTGTAAAAATTCTTACAGCTTTATCTTTAGGTACCTTTTTTAAAAAAGGATGTCCAGCAGGGGCTTCACCAATTACTTCAATTTTTATAGGTGTTTTTTTTATTGATTCAAATGAAATAGCATAGCCATCCATTGATGAATTATCATATGGCGGATGAGATTTAAGAGCCTTTAAGTTATTGGATAATACTCTATTATTTGCTTCAAGTAGGCTAACATTTTGTATATCTAAGGGCGCTATATTAGATAAAGCTTTTTTAATTGCTTTATTTAGATTCAATAAACTCATTTTATTTTATAATGACCAGATTTGCCACCTGATTTTTCAATCAACTTAATATCGCTAATAATTGCAGATCTATCAACCGACTTAACCATATCATATATAGTTAGGCATGAAATAGAGACAGATACCAAAGCTTCCATTTCTACGCCGGTTTTTCCATTACAGATACATGTACTAGAAACCTCTATCCCTTTGTTATTCTTCATTACCTTTATATCAATTTCTATTGAATCTAAGGGAACTTGGTGACAAAGGGGAATAATTGTAAATGTATTCTTAGCACCTATAATACCTGCAATGCGAGCTATGGATATAACATCTCCTTTTTTTATGAGATTACTTGCTATCAAATTAATAGTATCCCTTTCAAGATAAATCTTACCTTCAGCTATGGCTGTTCTTTGAGTGATATTCTTAGGTGAAATATTTACCATATTAGCGTCACCGTTCTCATTTAAGTGAGATAATTTTTTAATATTCATATCTAATCCGTTATTTAATCAATTCTTTAATAGCTTTTTTTATATTTTTTTCTGCCATAAAACTTTGTCCTATAAGATACCCATTTACCCCAAAACTGTTAAGTTTTTCTATGTCAGACCTATCTTTTATACCGCTTTCTGATAATACAAATATATCTTTATTAAACTTATGAGACAACTTTGTTGTGGTTTCTATAGATGTTTCGAAATTATGCAGATTTCTATTGTTTATTCCTATTATTCTAGCGTTCAGTTTTTCTGCAATATCATATTCCTCTTCATTGTGCACTTCAAATATGGCATCCATATCATACATGATAGAGGTATCGTAGAGTTCCCTTGCTTGTTCTTTATCAAGCATAGCAAGTATTATTAATATGCAATCTGCGCCTAATAATTTTGATTCAACCACTTGATAGGGGTCGATAAAAAAATCTTTTCTTAGTATTGGTAAATTACAATTATTTTTTGCTACAGCTATGTACTCATCCTTTCCTTGAAAAGAAGGGAAGTCAGTTAGCACAGAAAGACAAGTTGCTCCGCCTTCTTCATAGCTCTTAGCTATTTCAGCTACATCGAAGTTTTCGCGGATTATCCCCTGAGATGGGCTTGCTTTTTTAATTTCTGCTATCACTGGAGTAACTTTTTCTTTTGCGCTTTTCTTTAAAGATTCTAAAAAACCACGTTCGATTAAATTAGAATTCTTTAAATTAGAAACAAGATCTTTAAAGGAGATATTATTTTTCCTCGCATGTATTTCTTCAAGCTTATATTTATATATTTTTTTTAGAATACTTGCCATTATTTTAACTTATTAGATGTTTCAATTAATTTGTTTAGTGAAGCAATAGCATTGCCGCTATCAATCGATTCTTTTGCAATTTCTATTCCCTCAGATATATCCTTGCATTTATTTAATATCAATAGTCCAGCTGAGGAATTTAACAAGACTATATCTCGGTATTCATTTTTTTCTCCGTTTAGTACCTTTAAAAGTTCATGGGCATTTTCTTTTGGGTGCCCACCTTTAAGTTTACTGATATTTGTTTTATTTATACTATAGTCAGTAGAGCTTATTTCAAATTCTTTGCATTCTCCATTGCACAGTTCTGTAACATAGTTTTTGTCAGTTGTAGTCAATTCATCTAACCCGTCTTTCCCATGAACAACCCATGCTTTTTTTGATCCTAATTGATGCAAAGTTCTTGCGATGGGGTTCACCCATTTTTTGTCATAGACTCCTATTAAGTGATTTTTAACGTTACCTGGATTGCATAGGGGGCCCAGAAGATTGAAGATAGTTCTAACACCAAGTTCTTTTCTTGTGTTTGCAACATATTTAAAGCTTTGGTGATGCATTGGCGCAAACATAAAACATATATTCGTTTCTTCTATACACTTAGTTAAGCTACTTGGAGATAAGTTTATGTTAACTGATAACTCTGTTAATATATCTGAAGATCCAGATAGAGAGGATACAGATCTATTCCCATGTTTGGCCACATTGACCCCACACCCTGCCAAGACAAAAGCTACAGTAGTTGATATATTATAAGTCCCAAAACCATCGCCACCTGTCCCTACTATATCTATTGAGTTCTCGGGTATGACTATTTGCACCATCTTTTCTCTAATAGCAGAAACAGCACCTGAAATTTCATCAACACTTTCACCTCTTGATTTTAGCGCAATAAGGAAGCCTGCAATTTGATTTTCAGAAGCATCACCTGACATTATAACATTGAAGACATCTTTTGATTCTTGGAATGTTAGGATTTTTTTGTTTGTTATTAATTCAATATATTCTGATATGCTTGTCATTTAACTAGAGCTTTATATTATTTATTTAACAATTTTATTTTTTAAAAAATTTTTCAATATTTGATGGCCATATTCAGATGATATGCTTTCTGGATGAAACTGCAAGCCAAATACTGGTAAATTTTTGTGTGATATTGCCATTATACTGTTATCTTTTTCTGACCTTGCTATAATGTTAAGGCACTTTGGAACAGTTTCTTCCTTCACAGTAAGCGAGTGGTATCTTGTTGCATTAAAATTATTAGGAACATCATCAAATAGACTATGGTTTTTATGTATTATTTTATCAACCTTACCATGCATTAATAATTCTGATTTTATTATTTTTGATCCATAAGATTGCGAAATTGTTTGATGACCTAAGCAAATTCCTAAAATAGGTATTTTTTCACCTAACTTTCTAACTATATCTAGGGATATCCCGGCTTCATTTGGGGTGCATGGTCCTGGTGAAATAATTATTGCAGAAGCAATTTCTTTTACTTTATTAATCGTCGTTTCGTTGTTTCTAAAAACAGTTGATTCGTAGCCAATTTCTCCCACATAGTGAACTATATTGTAGGTAAAGCTATCATAATTATCGATGATGACTATCATATATTAGTTCCATTTTAAGCTTTAACCGTATCGATTTGCTATAATTTTTTATTAATTAATAACGCATCGTCAGCGGCATTAAACAGTGCTTTCGCTTTGGCAATACATTCATTATATTCACTTTCGGGATCTGAGTCAGCAACTATTCCAGCACCAGCTTGAACATACATTTGATTATTCTTAACAATAGCCGTTCTTAGAATAATGCATGTATCCATATTACCGTTTGCTGAAAAATAACCAACACATCCAGCGTAGATAGACCTTCTTTCTTTTTCTAATTCCTCAATTATTTGCATAGCACGTATCTTTGGAGCACCAGAAACAGTTCCTGCGGGAAAACCAGATTTTAAAACATCAATAGCCGTTAATTTGTCTTTAATTTTTCCTACTATATTTGATACAATATGCATAACATGACTATAATATTCTATAAAGAATTTATCGGTAACATTAACGGAGCCAACTTTAGAAACCTTACCTATATCGTTTCTCCCAAGATCTAGAAGCATTAAATGCTCCGCTAATTCTTTTGGGTCGTTTAGCAGCGAACTTGAATTTTCCTTATCTTCTTCTTCATTCCTGCCTCTTGGCCTTGTTCCAGCTATTGGTCTTAAGGTTACATTATCCTCGGATAATTTTATTAATATCTCTGGACTTGAACCAACAACTGAAAAGTCATCAAAGTTAAGGAAAAAAAGGAACGGTGAGGGGTTTATTCTTCTGAGTGATCTGTATAACGAGAATGGGTGTAATTCGAATTTTGATTTAAATTTTTGACTTAATACAACTTGAAAAATATCCCCTTCTTTAATGTAACTTTTAGCTTTTTTTACAATCGATATATATTCTTCTTTTTTTATATTTGATGTTATTTTTGTCTCTTTTTGGTTAGTTTTTATTTTTAAATGTTTTTTATGATTGGAATTAATTTTTCCTATTACTTCAGATATTTTTCTTTCAGATTCTTTTATTGCATCAAGGTAATCTATATTCTCTTTAAATCTTATTGGGATTATTATTGTAATTTCGTCTCTTACATTATCAAAGACAATCATTGTTGATGGTCTCATAAACATAGCATCTGGAAATTCGTTCTGCTCGGGCAATGTGTCTTTTATATTTTCTATTAACCTAATTGCATCATATCCTACGTAACCAAATATACCTGCTGACATTGGAGGTAATTCAGTTGGTAGGTTAATTTTAGAATTATCAACTAAATTTGATAAAGATTCAAATGTACCGAGATTTTGTTTTATGTAGAGATTAGAGTCATATTCGTTATCTTTTATATAAGCTTTGTTTCCTTGTGCTTTCCATATTAAATCAGGCTCAAGTCCAATAATAGAATATCTTCCTTTAACAGAACCTCCTTCAACGGATTCAAGTAAGAATGAGTGCTTAAAGGATTCAGAAAGCTTCATCATACTTGATACAGGCGTTTCCGTGTCAGATACAATTCTTTCCCATACAACTTGAGAGATTCCTTTAGTGTATTTTTCTTGACCTTCTTTATAATTATTTTCAGCCGGATTCATTTGTCTTCATACTTTTATTCATCATTATTTGGAAATAATTGATTTAGATTTTCTTGGTAGACAGTTACATCATATTTATTTTCTAATCCATTTATATAATTATCAAATAGATCATTATTCAACTGCTGCTCGAATGTTGCTTCGGTGAGCTTTGCGTCGGCATCAGACTGATCTTTTGATTTTATTTCTTCCTTTATGGTCAATATTATATTTTCATTATCAATAGGAGATTTGCCGGCAATAGTTGTATTTATACGAGAATTAAAAATTATTTTAATAAAATCATTTGAAAATATCTTAGATGGATTTTTTCTAGAAAATGGAAGGCTGGTGTTAACAGTAGCGCCAAGCTCATTTGCTGTTAAATTAATATTGTTTGTAGCTTGTATTTTATCTAATGTATTTTTTATATATAAACTTTCTTGTTTTTTCTCCTCTTCATCGATGATACTTCTTGCCAACTCCCCTTTAACAGAATCAAATGTTTTGGTGTACGGTGGATTGACATCTAATATATTTAACCATGTAAATGTATTACTATCTTCACTTTCCAAGACGTCAATATCTGTATTAATTTCATTTAAAAATAATAATTCTATTAATTTACTATCTTTCATTTCGTTGGGTAAATTACCTTCGTCATCTAAGCCCAATGAATTGATACCAGAGTAAGTTGAGTAAGCTTTAACATTTAATGAAAGGTCATTTGCTATTGAATTAAGTTGTTCGCCTGCGGCTCTTGCGTCTTCAATTACGTCATATAATTCAATAATTCTATCATCTGATTTATTTTCTAAGATTATTTCCTTAATACCAACCTCAACTTTATTAAATGGAAGCGTTTGTTCTTCCGTAACCTTATTAACATATATAATCGCGTAACCTAAGGCCCCTTTTGTTGGCTCACTATAGATATTTTGTTCAATTGAAAAAGCTAAACTAGCAATTATAGGGTCAGCTATTTTATCTTTTGTAACATTACCTATGAATATATCATTGGTTTCATAATTCAATTCAGATATTAGATTATTAATCTCTTTTTTGTATGTATTTTTATACGCTAATTCAGCTTCTGCTAGATTATTAAAAAGAAATTGATAAACTTCTCTCGTTTCTTTAACAAAATAATCATTTATATTATCTTCGTAATATAATTTTATTTCTTCCGCATTAACCTCAACAATTCCCTGAACGGATTTACGATTTAATGTAAGAATTTCAAAATCTCTTGTTTCATCTTTTATAAAATTATTTTGAAAATCTTTATAATATTTTTTTAGATCATTTTCTGAAGGATATTTTGTAATGAATTTCTTTTTAGGTAGAATAAAATATTCAACAACTCTTTCATTATTATCATAGCTATTCTTAGCCTCAATCATAACATTTGGTACCTTAAGGCCACTGCTTAAAATATTATAAAGTTGTTGTTTTTTTTCTGATTTAATTAACTGTTCAAAGAATGTCCTTTCATTATAGCCTGCATAACCAATTCTTTGTAAAAATATTTCTTTGTTAAATCTACCATCTTTGTAAAACGTAGCATCGGATGTTATTTTATTTGCAATAAACTGTTCTGACACTCCAAGTTTTAAGTTTTCAATTTCGCTTGCAGTAAGCCCATCTATTATCAATTTACGTAAAACTTCTCTATCGATGCCCATTGATATAGATTCTTCTTGTGTTATTACTCTTCCTATATTTCTAGAAATCATTGATAGCTGTTGATTATATTCATCGATATAATTTTCAGCAGTTAATTCAATCTTATCAATTTTTGCTATTATTCTACTGCCATAATTGCTAAAAATATCTTGAATTCCCCATACCGCAAAGCTTAAAACTAGAAGCCCAATAAAAATTTTAACTAATGGACCTGATATTGATTTTCTGAGTGTGTTTAACATTTTAAAAAAATTCCTAATTTCTAATAAAACTCAAATATAAATTATATGATAATAAATAGCTAATGATAATTGTATAATGTTAATTTATGTTATACTTATATCATTTTAATTGGAGTAAAAAAATGCCAAATGAACTTATTAAACCAATTATTGCCGGTAATTGGAAAATGAACGGCTTAGAATCTTCAATTGATGAGTTAGTAAAATTAATTGACTTAAGTTCCGAGATTATAGAATGTGATGTTATAATTATTCCCCCTTACACATTGTTAGATAGATTTAATAGTCTTCTTCGAAAAGATAAGTCAATATTAAAGCTCGGAGCTCAAGATTGTCATTATATGAGATCTGGCTCATACACAGGTTCTATATCAGCTGAAATGGTTAAGGATTTAGGCGTTCAATATGTTGTATTGGGTCACTCTGAAAGACGGATACAATACCACGAAACTAGTGAACTTGTGGCAAAAAAGGCAACAATAGCTCATTGTTCGAACTTAAAAACTATTATCTGTGTTGGTGAAAGTTTAGCTGATAGAAACAGCGGTAGGCATGAAGAGGCTATTCAGCATCAGTTAACCGACTCTTTGCCAAAGGGTTTTACAAATCTTAATACAATAATTGCATACGAGCCAATATGGGCAATTGGAGCAAATAATAGCGCTTCTGTTGTAGAAATAAGTCAGATGCATAGATTTATATCTTCATTATTATTAAAATACTCGAAAGAAAATCATACATTGCCTATAATTTATGGAGGATCTGTGACACAATATAATGCTAAGGACATTATCAATATTGAATTTGTAAATGGACTATTAGTTGGCGGGGCGTCTTTAAAGGCAGATAGTTTTTTTGGTATCATTAACTCAATATAAATTATTTATTTATTTTGAATTGTTTATTTTTTGAATTTGTAGTAAAAATCTTTTATTAACTAACTAGGAATTATTTATGCAATCTATTCTTCTTATAATTCATTTAATTGTTGCTATAATTATGATTGTAGCAATTTTAATGCAAAGGTCAGAAGGCGGTGCTTTAGGAATAGGCGGCGGCGGAGGTTCTGGTGGCGGTGGGTTTGGTGGAATGCTAAAGGGAAGAAGTTCAGGCGGTAGCATCGTAAAATTTACTGTAATATTAGGTTCAATTTTCTTTATAACTTCAATCTCATTAACCGTTATTAATACGTTCAGTAAAAAATCTATACTTACAGAAGTGGAAATAAATAATACAGTAAACATGGATGCTGTTGAAGAGAATATTTCTATTGATAATCTTGTTAAAGATCTATCACCTTCCGTTCCAATTTCTCAATAATACAAATTTTTTTTCATTATCCTATTTAAATGTTTTGCATTTACATAAATTTTGGTAATATACAATACCATGGCACATTATATATTCATAACGGGTGGCGTGGTATCATCATTAGGCAAAGGTCTATCTTCAGCTTCTCTCGCATCCTTGCTTCAAGGTCATGGTTATAAGGTAACATTAAGAAAATTAGACCCTTATCTTAACATAGATCCTGGAACTATGAATCCTACCCAACATGGTGAGGTTTTTGTAACAGACGACGGTGCTGAAACAGATTTGGATCTTGGTCATTACGAAAGATTTACAGCTGTTTCTGCAACAAAAAATGACAATATTACTAGTGGAAAGATATACCAAAATATTATTCAGAAAGAGAGAAGGGGTGATTATTTGGGTGCAACCGTCCAAGTAATACCTCATGTTACTGATGCGATAAAAAAATTTATTACAAACAACACTGAAGAATGTGATTTTGTATTATGTGAAATTGGAGGCACGGTAGGGGACATCGAAGCCTTGCCATTCTTCGAAGCTATAAGACAGTTAAAGTACGAACTAGATCCTTATCAGTCAATTTTTATTCACCTAACTCTACTTCCTTTTATTGCTGCATCAGGTGAACTTAAAACCAAACCAACTCAACATTCCGTTAAAGAGCTTAGGTCAATTGGTGTGCAGCCAGATATTTTACTTGTAAGGTGCGATAGAGAAGTTCCTCTTGATGAGAGAAAAAAAATTGCATTGTTTTGTAATGTAAAAGAATCACGTGTCATTCAAGCTATTGACACTTCCAATATATATAATGTTCCAATTTTATTACACAAAGAAGGTCTTGATAGAGAGGTTTTAAGTGCTTTTAATTTAGATTCTCAAAAAAAACCAAATATAGATAAATGGTATAAAATATCTGAAAATGCAAAATCTTTAGAAGACTTTGTAAATATAGTGATCGTTGGAAAATATGTTCAACTGCAGGATGCCTATAAGTCTTTGGCAGAAGCTTTGTATCACGGTGGCCTTATTAATAAGATTAAGGTTAATATAAAATGGTTAGATTCTGAAGTCTTAGAAAACAAAGATCCAAGTGAATATCTATTAAATGCTCACGCAATTCTTGTTCCAGGTGGTTTTGGCAAAAGAGGAGTGGAAGGAAAGATTAAAGCTATTAATTTTGCTAGAACTAAAAATATTCCATTTTTTGGAATTTGTTTTGGAATGCAAATGGCTGTCGTTGAAATGGCTAGAAATTTATTATACTTAGAAAATGCAAATTCAACGGAATTTGGTAAAACAGATGAGCCAGTAGTTGACCTAATGTATGAGTGGACTAAAGATAGCAAAATTGAAAAAAGAGTTCAAGATAATGATCTTGGCGGTACAATGAGGTTAGGTGCATATAATGCTTGTTTGGCGATAGGTAGTAAAGTAGAAAAAATTTATAAAAAAGAGGTTATATCTGAGAGACACCGTCATCGTTTCGAGGTGAATAGCAAATATTGCGATCAATTTAAAAAAGTCGGTGTATCTTTTTCTGGAATGTCTCCTGACAACAAGTTGCCTGAAATTGTTGAAATTAATGATCATCCTTGGTTTATTGGGGTTCAGTATCATCCTGAATTGAAGTCAAGGCCATTTGATCCGCACCCTTTATTTGTGTCATTTGTATTGGCTGCTTTAGAGCAAAGTAGATTAGTTTAACATGATGATTGTTTGTTGATTAATATGAATGTTACTATAGATATAATTAAAATGGTAATTTAGATGCATGATTTACAATTAATAAGAGATAATCCGGCAGATTTCGATAAATGTTTATTGAAGAGAAATTTACCGCCCATGAGTTTACAGATTATTACCTTAGATAAAGAAAAAAGACTATTATTAACTGAATTGCAAGAGTTTCAAAATAATAGGAATCTACTTTCAAAGCAAATTGGAAAGATTAAATCTTCCGGGTCTAGTGAGCAGGTGGATTTGTTAATTAATAATGTTAACAAACTAAAAGATAATATTTTATCTCATGATTTAATTATAAAAGAAATTACAAAAAAATTGAATGATATATTGTATAGTTTGCCAAATAATCCATTTGATGAAGTACCTATTGGTTCCGATGAAAATGATAATATAGAAATTGAGGGCAAGAGGTTTGGTGATCTTAATAAGCAAGATTTTGTTGTTCAACAACATTTTGAAATTAAAGGTTTTGAAGAATTTATAGACTTTGAAACTGCATCGAAATTGTCAGGATCAAGATTTGTTCTTTTAAAAGGTCCTATAGCCCATCTCGAAAGAGCTCTTGGTCAATTTATGCTTGATACTCATATCGAAGAACATGGTTACACTGAAGTTTCAGTACCTTTAATAGTTAATAATAATGTTATGTTCGGAACGGCACAATTGCCAAAATTTAAGGAAGATCAATTTCAAGTTATGGTTAACGCTGATGAAACTCAGGTTAATGGTGGGGCTCTAGCTAACGAAGATACTAAAAAATGGTTAATACCAACTGGTGAAGTCCCGTTAACAAATATTGTTAGAGAGCAAATACTAGATTTAGATCAGTTGCCATTACGTTTTACAGCATTAACACCTTGTTTTAGAGCTGAGGCTGGAGCAGCTGGAAAAGATACTAGAGGTATGATCAGGCAGCATCAATTCAATAAAGTTGAATTGGTTTCGATAATAAAACCAGATCAATCTGCCGTTGAGCATGACCGTATGTTAAATTGTGCTGAGAATATATTGAAGAAATTAGATTTACCTTACCGTGTAATGTTGCTTTCAACGGGTGATCTAGGTTTTTCTGCTAAAAAAACATATGACATAGAAGTTTGGCTTCCTGGCCAAAAAAAATATCGTGAAATTTCTAGTTGTTCAAATTGTGGTGACTTTCAAGCCAGGCGAATGAATTCTCGCTACAGAAACGAAAACGGACAATTATCTTTTGTTAATACATTAAATGGTTCTGGTATTGCTGTCGGACGAGCCTTGGTAGCAATTCTTGAAAATTATCAGACCGCAAACGGATCCATCGAAATACCAAAGGCATTAAGGAAATATATGAATAATATAAATAGTATTGACGTATTAAATTAAGGGATAATAAATGAATACCGAAAAGTATAGAATATTAATTACTAATGACGATGGCTACGCTTCAGAAGGTATTAAATTATTGCATGACGCTGCAAAGGTCTTTTCTGATGACGTAACAATAATTGCTCCTGCCGATGAGCAAAGTGGTAAATCGCAAGCGTTGACACTGTCAAATATAATTAGATTAAATAACATTAAAGACAAAGAATATACTATATCTGGAACGCCTGCTGATTGCGTCATGGTCGCTCTTAGAAAAATTATGTTTGATAAAAAGCCAACGTTAATATTATCTGGTGTCAACAGGGGGCAAAACCTTGGTGATGACCTTAATTATTCAGGAACCGTTGGATCTGCCATGGAAGGTGCGATGCATAACATAAAATCAATTGCATTTAGCCAGGTATTTAATATACATAATCCTGGCATTTATTCGTTCGCACCGGCAAAGAAAAACATTGAAGCGGTTATAGATAGATTGCTAAATACCAAATATAATAACAATATTGTTATGAATGTGAATTTTCCAGATATTTCTGAATCTAATTTGGATATAAGTTATACCTTTCAAGGAAAAAGAGATGCCCCAGCTCATCTTCTTGAAGAAAGAACCGATCCTAGGGGCAATACATACTATTGGGTTGGTTTTAAAAGAGGTGAAGGTGGTACTCTAGAGGGTTCTGACTTAAAAGCCATTCACGATGGTAAAATTTCTATTACACCAGTGCAACCTAATAGAACAGACTATAATATTTTGAGTAAAATATCCTAATTTGAAACAAGTTGTTAACTAAAGTATGGTAATTATATACCCTTATTCTAAAGGGTCTAATTATGAACAGTAACTCATTGTCAAAAATTAATAAATACCTCTACCTTGTTATTACGCTGTCCATGGCACTGTTATTTGTTGCTTGTAGTGGTGATGTTAAGCGACTTGGTGAATCAGATAGATTCCTTTATAAAAATGTAACAAATACTCCGAGTTCTTATAAAGGTAGAAATTCTTATAATGAAAATAAAATTGAATTTAGTAATGATGTTTCGTCTAATAAATTGCTCCCAGAAAAAATAACGATTATTGTTCAAAGAGGAGAGGATATATATTCCATCTCAAGGCAATACGATACATCGGTTGATAATATTGTCAGTCAAAATTTAATTAGCTATCCTTATAAATTAAGGGTTGGTCAAAAAATAATCATTACGACCAATGCTGATAATTTAGATTCATCTATTAGGAATATTGAAGAATCGAGCGTGCAAAGAGATGATTACTACATAGTAAAGAGCGGTGATAATTTATCATTAATTGCAAATAAATATAACATTGATGTAAATTCTCTTACTCTTTTTAACAACATCAATGATCCAGGAATGATTTATATCGGGCAAGAATTAGCTATTCCTAAAACTGACCAAATGTATAATTTAAGTCAAAAAAAATCTACTCCTATTAACTTAGAAGAAGAATTTCAAGAACAAAATATAATTGGTAATGATGTATCTGAAGTTCAGAAAATTAACTTTAGGTGGCCGGTTAAAGGTAGGGTAGTTCATGGTTTTTCCGATTTAGTTAATGGGGAAGTAAATCAAGGTATAAATATATCAGTTCCAGTAGGCACTTCTATTAAAGCTGCGGAAGAAGGTATTGTACTTTTCTCTGGCGCGGAGGATGGATTAGGAAACGTAGTCTTAATTAAACATAATAATGGATGGATTACTAGCTATAGGCACCTTAGTGAATATTTGGTTTTAAGAGAAGCTGTTGTAAGCAGGGGGCAAATTATAGGAAAATCAGGTAAAAGCAATGATCTTGATACGCCTCAATTGCATTTCGGGATTAAAAAGAATTCTGTTAATATGAATCCAAAAGATTATTTACCAAAGTAAAGCTCTTAATCGAGTTCTATTGAATTTTGTCCTGCAAGATTATTTATAAACTGCCACGCAACTCTTCCGGATCTAGACCCTCTACCTGCCGCCCATGAAATTGCTAGTTTATTGAGATCTTTTTTATCTATGTTTATTTTATAGTATTCTGCGTAAGATTTAATCATTTCTAAATAATCGGACTGAGAACAATTGTGAAAACCTATCCATAAACCAAATCTATCTGATAGTGAAACTTTTTCCTCAATAGATTCATTAGGATTTATTGCAGTTGAGCTTTCGTTTTCTATCATATCCCTTGGCATTAAATGCCTTCTATTAGACGTTGCGTAAAATATAACATTTTTAGGTTTTCCCTCTAAGCCACCTTCAAGAGCCGCTTTAAGTGATTTGTATGTTGTGTCATCGCCATCAAAAGATAAATCATCGCAAAAGACGATAAAACTATAATCTACATGTTTCTTTAAGTGCCCTAAGATTATCGGTAAATCTTCAATGTCTTCCCTATGCACTTCTATAAGTTTTAGAGAATTTGTTTTTGATAAACTAATTTCGTGATGTATTGCTTTTATTATTGAGCTTTTTCCCATTCCACGGGAACCCCATAGCAAAGCATTATTTGCTGGTAATTTTTTGGAAAACTGTTTTGTATTATCATGAAGAATTTTGATATTTAAATCTATACCTTTTAGAAGCTCTATAGGAATTCTATTCACTTCATTTATTTCAGAAAATGATTTAATTTCTGAATTCCATAAGTAAGCATTTGAATTGCCCCATTTTGGTTCTATAGGTTCTTTTGGTGACAATTTTTCTAAGGCTAATCTTATTAGTTCTAGTTCAGATATAGCTTTATTTAATAATTCTTTTTCCATTTTTATCTCTAACAAATAAATATCAAAAGATATTTACAACATTCTTATTAAGAATAATAGCATATTTTAAAAATATTAATTTAATTACCCTTTATTATCGTATAATTTTAAACTATATGTAATCTTATAATATTTATAATTTATAGTTTGTAATTTTTTTTTAAAATATTTCTTTAGTTTATATTTTAAAATCAGACAATTAAAAGAGGTTTAGATGTTGATTAATAATGCATATGCCGCCACTCCAGCGGCTGGTGGAGGAGATATATTCCTTCAACTTTTACCCTTTCTGTTAATTTTTGTTATTATTTATTTTTTAATTCTTAGACCACAGCAAAAAAGAGTTAAGGCTCACCGAGATATGGTTCAAGGTATTCAAAAAGGTGATACAGTTGTCACTCAAGGTGGAATCTTAGGAAAAGTAACTAAAGTAATTGACGCCAATGAGGTGCAAATTGAAATAGCAGAGAATGTTAAGGTTAAGATTATAAGAAGCATGATAGCTGAAGTTAGAAGTAAATAATATAATTTTCTAGGACATATTTATGCTTTATTTCTCAAAATTTAAAATTACTTATATCATAGTTATATGCGTGATTGGTTTTTTCTTAGCATTGCCCAATTTTTTCGATGACGATAAAATTAGTGATTTTTCTAATATACTGCCTTCAAATAAAATTAATCTTGGGTTAGATTTAAGAGGTGGGTCGCATTTATTACTTGAAGTAGATGTTAACTATATAGTTAATGAGAAATTAGAGTACTTATTGGATGAAACTAGATTAGCCCTAAGGAAGTCTAAGATAAACTATAAGAATCTATTGGTTAGGAATAACATTTTAAGTTTTATTTCTTTAAAAGAATCTCAATCTAAACAAGTCGAAGAAGTTATAGCTGACATTGATTTAAATATTTCAGGTAACTCTAGTTTGGATAAATCTTTCATAATTGCTCTAAGGAAGGAAAATAATTTATATAATATATCGCTTACAGATCTAGCTATAGATAGCTATCTTTCTACGGCGGTCGATCAATCAATAGAAATCGTTCGCAGACGTATCGATGAATTAGGAACAAAAGAACCTACAATTCAAAGGCAAGGTAAGGATAGGATTTTAATTCAAGTTCCTGGGCTAGATGATCCTGCTAGACTAAAGTCATTATTAGGGCAAACAGCTAAATTAACATTTCATGTGGTTAATATGAATGCTTCTGAAGACAATATACCTGCGGGATCTAAATTATTATATAATAATGATGATCCTAAGCTAGCTTTTGTTGTTAAAAAAAGATCAATTATTAGTGGTGAAAATTTAATTGATTCTCAACCAGGTTTTGATAGCCAGTCAAATCAACCAATTGTAAATTTTAGATTTGATACAGCAGGTGCAAAATCGTTTGGCAAGATTACTACTCAGTATGTTGGGAAACCTTTTGCCATTGTTCTGGATGATGTTGTTATTTCTTCACCTATCATAAATGAGCCTATATTAGGTGGTTCAGGCCAGATATCAGGAGACTTTACACTGGAGGAGGCGAATGATTTATCTATATTATTAAGAGCAGGAGCTTTGCCTGTACCTTTAATAATACTAGAAGAAAGAACTGTTGGTCCTGGTTTAGGAGCGGACTCCATAAGTGCTGGTAAAGTTGCTGCAGCAATAGGCTTATTAGCTGTACTTGTATTTATGGTACTGTCTTATGGTTTATTTGGATTTTTCTCTAATGTAGCATTGTTATTAAATATCGTATTTATAGTTGGTGCTTTATCACTGCTGCAAGCAACTTTAACGCTTCCTGGTATCGCTGGTATTATATTAACAATCGGAATGGCTGTTGATGCGAATGTTCTAATTTATGAACGTGTCAGAGAAGAAATCAGGAATGGTAAGCTTCCGATTAATGCTTTAGATAGTGGTTACAAGAGAGCTCTTGGGACCATACTTGATGCAAATATAACAACATTTATTGCTGCTGTTATATTGTTTCAAATGGGTTCAGGTCCAGTCAAAGGATTTGCTGTTACCTTGGCCATAGGAATATTAACATCTTTATTCACAGCGTTCACGGTAACAAGATTAATTGTATCTATATGGTTAAAAAAATATAGACCAAAAGCTTTACCTATATAAAAGGCAGTTTATTATGAAATTTCCAATAAGATTGATAAGAAATAATACCGATATTAAATTTTTATCGTATAGAAAAGTTTGTTTTATCATTTCATCTTTGTTGATTGCAATTTCGATATCTTTTTTATTTTTGAAGGGCCTTAATTATGGCATTGATTTTAAGGGTGGTACATTAATTGAAATTCAAAAGATTACTGGTGATGCAGATGTGGGCCACATAAGAGAATTAATAAAAAATATAGATATTGGTGATGTTCAAATACAAGAGTTTGGTAATAGTACCGATGTATTGATACGTGTTGAACAGCAGATGGGCGGCGATTCTGCGCAACAAAATGTCATTAAGCTGGTTAAAGGGGTGATAGGAAGTCAATATGAATTTAGACGAGTCGAGGTTGTTGGTCCAAAAGTTTCATCTGAATTGATTTATAGTGGCATATTGGCTGTATTACTGGCAATAGTAGCTGTGGTATTATATATATGGTTTAGATTTGAATGGCAGTTTAGTATCGGGGCTATGTTAGCTTTAATGCATGATATCATAATAACTATAGGATTATTTTCTATTTTACAGCTAGAATTTAATCTTTCAATTATTGCTGCTATTTTAACAATTGTTGGTTATTCACTTAATGATACCGTTGTTGTTTATGATAGGATTCGTGAAGAATTAAGAAAATATAAATCTATGAATTTTCTGGATTTACTAAATTTGGCTGTCAACGCTACGTTATCTAGAACTACAATTACTTCTGTTACAACAATATTAGCATTGTTATCGCTTTATATTTTTGGAGGCGAGGTTATTCGAGGCTTTACATTTGCAATGATTTGGGGTGTAATTATAGGAACATATTCTTCTATATTTATAGCAGCTCCTGTATTGCTGTATTTAAATATAAAAAGAGATTGGTCTGATAGTTAATTGACTTTAATTGGGCTAAAATATTAAATTTTAATCCACGCCTCGATATCACGCAATGCTCTTTCTGATATTAATTTCTTTTTATGCGCAGTTTTTTCTTTCTTGGATAACTTTGGTATATTGTCGTTAGATATTGATTCTATCAGGCCATAATTAATATTCATTGGTTGAAAATATACACTATTATCCTTCTTATCTTTTAATTCAGTTGTTATGTAATCTAACAACGATCCTAATGCAGTTGATTTAGGGGGGGTAACTATTTTTTTATTTAATATTTTTGAAGCCATAAATTTTCCTGCTAATAGCCCAATAGACGCAGATTCAACATAGCCTTCCACACCTGTTATTTGTCCGGCAAATTTTATTCTCTTGTCACTAGATAAGCTTAAATCCTTTTCAAGCAAAATAGGGCTTTTAATATAAGTATTTCTATGCATTCCACCAAGTCTTGCAAATTTAGCATCCTCTAATCCAGGAATATTTTTAAGCACACCTATTTGTTGGTTATATTTTAACTTTGTTTGAAACCCTACTATGTTGTAAAGAGTTCCCTCTTGGTTATCTTGCCTTAACTGGACGACAGCATAGGGTTTTGTGTGAGGATCGTGTTTATTTGTCAAACCAACAGGCTTCATTGGGCCATACCTTAATGTTTCCTTTCCTCTCTTGGCCATTACTTCTATCGGTAGACAGCCTTCAAAATATGGAGTTGATAATTCCCAATCATGAAATTCTGTAGATTCCCCGGTAAGAAGGTCGTCAATAAATTGAAAGTATTGTTTTTCATTCATTGGACAATTGATATAGTCTAGACCATTACCACCTGGGCCAATTTTATCATATCTTGACTGATACCAACATACATCCATATTAATTGATTCTTTGTAAATAATTGGAGCTATAGCGTCAAAGAAAGCTAACGATTCAGCATTAGTTTTCTTTAGTATATATCCTGATAAATGTTCAGATGTTAGAGGTCCAGATGATATAATAATATTCTTCCACTCAACTGGAACTTCTTTTACTTCTTCATTTCTAATCTCTAAAAGAGGGTGATTATAGAGTGTATTGCTCACATTTAATGAAAACTTTTCCCTATCAACAGCAAGAGCAGAACCTGCAGGAACTTTATTTTGATCTGCTGCTGACATTATTAATGAATTACAAGCCCGCATTTCTTGATGTAATAGTCCAACGGCATTGGCCTCATAATCATCTGATCTAAATGAATTAGAGCATACAAGCTCTGCTAGTTGGGAAGTTTTATGTGCAGGCGTTTCTACAATTGGTCTCATTTCATGTAATATTACTTTGATGTTATTATTGATAAGTTGCCACGCTGCTTCAGATCCAGCAAGACCACCACCAATTATATGTACTATATCATTATCCATCGTTACGTTTGCTAATTATTTAATTATATTTAAATGTTTTATGTTCTATATATATATTATGAAAATTCTAAATTATATAAAAATATTACCATTATTTGGATTATTAATATTTTTATTCGGATGCACCGGTAAATATTCTCCAATGAATTCTAAATATATTACTCTTGATAACTATATTGAATTCAATAAGCTGAGCCCGATTAATGATTTTGATTTAACTGTTTGCTCTGGGTATAACTGTAATTTCATAACAAACATAAAATTTACCAATCAAGATATCCAAGAGATTTCTAATATGTTTTTAACTGGTATTAGAAGTGCGGAGCAAGAAAGATTAATGATAGCTAAAGCCATTGGAAAAATGGAACAAATAACCGGATTGATTGTTGGTACAAATATTGATAATGGAGGAGTTCTAGAGAATAAATATATAGGCGATATTACCAGACAAGATTGCGTTGATGAATCTTCGACTACAACAAATTATTTAAAATACTTAGTTGATTTAGAATTAGTTTATTATCACGATATTCAAATACCACAATCTAGAGGAGCCTTAATTGACGGTCGTTGGCCACATTTTACTGCTGTTATAAAGGACAAACAAACTAGTGAGCAATTTGCTATTGATTCTTGGTACTTAGATAATGGTCAACCTCCTGTGGTGATGCCATTAAAGGATTGGGTTTTTGATTGGAGGAAAGCATCGGAAATTAGATCTAAATTTATGGAAGAAAATAATCTTTAAGATACATACCGGTGTAACTTTTTTTGTTATCCGATAGCTCTTTTGGAGTACCGTATCCAACTAACTCACCTCCTTTTTCTCCACCTTCAGGTCCTAAATCTACTATCCAATCAGCTGTTTTTATTACTTCAAGGTTGTGTTCTATGGTAATTACAGTATTTCCTTGATCTACTAGTTCATGAAGTATGTCTAATAGCTTTGAAACATCATGAAAGTGGAGACCCGTCGTTGGCTCGTCTAATATATATATAGTTTTGCCTGTTGAACGTTTAGCTAGCTCCTTTGATAATTTTATTCTCTGCGCTTCTCCTCCGGATATAGTTGTTGCACGCTGTCCAATCTTAATGTAACCAAGGCCAACCCTGTCAAGCATTAATAGTTTATCTCTAATCGATGGAATAGCTTTAAAAAAATCTATTCCCTCTGTAACACTTAGGTCTAATATATCGGATATATTTTTATTTTTATAAGTTACTTCAAGCGTTTCTCTGTTATATCTTTTGCCATTGCAACTGTCACAAGTAATATAGACATCTGATAAGAAATGCATTTCAATTTTGATTACACCATCGCCTTCACATTTATGACAACGTCCTCCTTTTACATTAAATGAAAATCTACCTGATTTGTAACCACGTGTTTTCGATTCAGGTAAAGATGCATACCAGTCTCTAATTGGAGTAAATGTTCCAGTATAAGTTGCTGGGTTTGATCTTGGTGTTCTTCCTATTGGTGATTGGTTTATTTCGATTATTTTGTCTATGTGTTCTGACCCCTCAATCGAGATATATTTTTCTGGAATATTAGAATTTTTATTTATTTTCTTGGCTAATGCCCTGTATAAAGTTCCGTTAATTAATGTTGACTTTCCAGAACCAGAAACACCTGTAACACAGATAAATTTATTTAAAGGAAATGTAACGTCTAGGTTTTTTAAGTTATTTCCTGAAGCACCTTTTATTATTATCACTTTTGTATGGTCAATTTTTCTTGATACAGGTATATTTATTTGAAGTTCTTTGCTTAGGTACTTTCCTGTAATTGAATTTTTATTTTTAATTATATCACTAACTTTACCTTGCGCAACGATATAGCCTCCATTAACACCGGCTTCAATACCAATATCAACTATATGGTCAGCATTTCTTATAGAATCTTCATCATGTTCAACAATAATAACTGTATTACCAAGGTCTTTTAATTTTTTTAAGGTTCCTAATAACCTTGAATTATCTCTTTGATGTAAGCCTATTGAAGGCTCATCTAGAACATAAAGAACTCCACAAAGACCCGACCCTATTTGACTAGCCAGCCTTATCCTTTGTGCCTCTCCGCCTGATAACGTTGTTGAAGATCTTGATAATGTTAAATATTCTAATCCAACCTCGTTAAGAAAATTTAATCTATCTAGTATTTCTTTTAAAAGAGGTTTTGCGATAATCCTGTGATTATCGCTCATGCTCTCTTGTATCAGTGTATGCCAATTCAGGGCATCGTTTATAGATAGATCGGTTACCTCACTAATATCTTTTCCGTCTATTTTAACGCATAAAGATTCTTCATTAAGCCTTTTACCATTACATTTTTTACATGGGCTTAGTGATTGATATTTAGCATATTCATTGAAGGATTTTTTACCTCTATATAATTTAATTTTTTTATTTAAATTATTAATTATACCTTCAAAGCTTTTATCAATAATAATGTTCTTACCATCTGCATGTTCTTTCTCATTAGAATACTTAAATTTAATTTTTTCATTATTTGTTCCATATAAAATAATATGATGAACTGTTTCTGGTAATTTATTCCATGGAGTATCTAATCTAAATTTATAAGCAACACTTAAAGATTTTAATGTTTCTAAATACAAAGGTGACGAATATCCTTTCCACGGGAGTATTGCACCATCTTTTATCGTTAAATTCTCATCGGGAATAATTTTTAGCGGATCAATTGAATAAATATAACCTAGTCCGTCGCAACTTTTACAAGCACCGTGTGGGCTATTAAAAGAAAATAATCTTGGTTCAATTTCTGTTAGAGTAAAACCTGAAACAGGGCATGCAAATTTAGTTGAGAAAACTATTCTCTTGTGTGTATGATTCTTTGAATAACCTAATGATTTAAGTTCATTCTCATTTATTTTTTCTTCTGGAAATTCAATGATGATATTATCATTGGACATGTTTAATGCTGTTTCTAGGGAATCTTCAATTCTTGATTTGTCTGTATTGCCTCCCACAAGTCTATCGATAACGATATCAATGTCGTGATTTACATTTTTATTAAGTGCCGGAACTTCGTTCAATAGATAAAAGATACCGTCGACCTTTACTCTTTGGAAGCCATTTTTCTTGATTGTCTGAATTTCTTTTTGAAACTCACCTTTTCTATTATTTACTAATGGGGCAAGTATTAGATATTTACTATTATTTTTAATTTTTAATATTTGGTCAATCATTTCAGTTATAGATTGGCTAGTTATTGGAAGTCCTGTTGTTGGTGAATGAGGAATGCCTATACGTGCGAATAATACTCTCATGTAATCGTATATTTCGGTTGCTGTACCAACTGTCGATCGAGGGTTCTTTGATGTAGTTTTTTGTTCTATAGATATTGCCGGTGATAATCCGTCTATTTGTTCAACATTGGGTTTCTCCATCATTTCAAGAAACTGCCTGGCATAAGAGGATAAGCTTTCAACATATCTCCTTTGCCCTTCGGCATAGATTGTATCAAAAGCTAAGCTTGACTTCCCTGAGCCTGACAAACCAGTAAACACTATGATTTTATCTTTAGGTATATTTAAATCTATATTTTTGAGATTATGCTCGTTTGCACCTTTAATTTTTATGTATTTTTGAATAGTACTGTCCAATATAAATTTTATATATATAATATATAGTAATACTAACGACCTATTCAATTGTTAAAAGTTATTTTTTATTTCATTTTAATTAATTTATGTGTATATTTTAATATAGGTTTTTCTATTATTTTAATTTATTTTTTATATGAAAGGTTTTTTTATGGCTGGAAGCATTAATAAGGTTACATTAATTGGCAGACTTGGTAATGATCCAGACGTTAGATCAACCCAAGATGGCAGAAGTATTGTTAATCTTAGCGTTGCTACATCAGAAACATGGAAAGATAAAAATTCAGGAGAAAAAAGAGAAAAAACTGAATGGCATAGAGTTGTAATATTTAACGAAGGTCTTGGTAAAATTGCACAGCAATATCTTAACAAAGGTTCTAAAGTTTACCTTGAAGGTCAATTGCAAACAAGAAAATGGGAAGACAAGTCAGGGCAGGAAAAATATACTACTGAAGTTGTAATTCAAAACTATAGTGGTAACTTAACTCTCTTAGATTCCCGAAATGACAATTCTTCTCAAAATTCTCAAATTTCTGACAATAAGAATGATTTTAATGATACTTCGTCAAAAATTGAAGAAAATAATGAGTTTGATGACGAAATACCCTTTTAATTTAATAAAATTCTATTTTTTTAACAACTGATATCAATAAATCAATATAATTATGCTTATTGATTATAAGATTCTCTATTTTTTTGATATTATATAATTACAAAAAATGATTCGTTTATATTAATATGTTTATAATCTAAATATTAGAAGCGGTAATAAATTGTCAGAAGATACAAACGATACTGAAATAAAAGATAATCCTTTCGGTGTCATGCCTATATCAATAGAAAATGAAATGAGTAGATCGTATCTTGATTACGCCATGAGCGTTATCGTTTCTAGAGCTATTCCAGATGTAAGAGATGGTTTGAAACCTGTGCATAGAAGAATTTTGTATTCTATGCATCAGATGGGACTAGAATCTAGTAAATCTTATCGTAAATCAGCTCGTGTTGTTGGTGATGTTATAGGTAGATATCATCCTCATGGGGATACTGCAGTTTACGAAGCGATGGTTCGTATGGCTCAACCATTTTCTATGAGAGAGACACTTGTAGATGGCCAGGGTAATTTTGGTTCAATAGATGGCGATAGACCAGCTGCTATGAGGTATACAGAATGTAGATTGCAGAAAATTTCTTCTCATTTATTACAAGATATTGATAAAAATTGTGTGACATTTCAAGATAATTATGATGGTTCAGAGAGTGAACCAGTAGTATTGCCTGCTAAATATCCTAATTTATTGGTAAATGGTGCTGGCGGCATTGCGGTTGGTATGGCTACAAATATTCCTCCACATAATCTTGGTGAAGTAATTAATGCTGCTAAGGCTTTGTTAAAAGATAGTACACTTTCTGATATTGACTTAGAGGAGTTAATTCCAGGACCCGATTTTCCTACAGGAGGAATTATTATTGGCAGATCAGGGATTAGAAGCGCTCAAGCAACTGGCAGAGGATCCGTGGTTATGCGCGGTGTTGCATCGGTTGAAGAGGTTAAAAATAATAAAAGTGCCATCATAATCACCGAGATACCTTATCAAGTTAACAAATCTAATTTAATTGAAAAGATAGCTGATTTAGTTCGTGATAAAAGAGTTGAGGGTATTTCTGATATTAGAGATGTTTCTGATAGGCATGGAATTAGAGTTGTTATAGAATTAAAAAGAGATTCTGAAGCTGATGTTATTTTAAATCAATTATATAAATTTACACCCTTACAATCTTCATTTGGTTGCAATATGGTCACCTTAAATGGTGGAAAGCCAGAACTCTTATCGCTAAGGAAAATCTTAGTTGCTTTCTTAGAATTTAGAGTTGAAATAGTAACAAAAAGAAGTCTTTTTCTTCTAAACAAAGCAAGAGATAGAGCTCATGTATTAGTTGGTCTGGCTATAGCTGTTGCAAATATTGATGAGGTAATAAAAGTTGTCAGATCTGCACCTGATCCAGCTAGTGCAAGATCTTCTCTTATGGATAGAAAGTGGTCTGCCAAAGGAGTGGAAGAATTAGTTCTATTGATTGCTGACCCAAGGCATAATGTTGATAAAGATGGATTCTATGTTTTATCGAGAGAGCAGACTCAAGCAATACTTGATCTTAGATTACAGCGTTTAACAGGGCTTGGAAGAAATGAAATTTCAGATGAACTTAATTCAATTGGTGCTGATATTCAAAAATATTTGGATATATTAGGTAGCCGTGAAATTTTAGAAAATATCATAATAAATGAACTTGATGAAGTTAAGAAAAACCATGCTTCCCCAAGATTAACGCAAATATCAGATATAGAATTAGATGTAGATGATGAAGATCTTATTCAAAAAGAAGATGTTGTAATAACTGTTAGCCATAAAGGTTACATCAAAAGAGTTCCGCTCTCGACATACAGATCTCAAAGGAGAGGTGGAAAAGGTCGCTCTGGAATGGCTACTAGAGATGAAGATTTTGTAACAAAAATTTTCGTTGAAAATACACATACACCAATTTTATTTTTCTCTTCTACTGGTATGGTTTATAAAATGAAAGTTTGGAAACTTCCGGTTGGAACCCCTACATCAAAGGGTAAGGCAATGATTAATATTTTACCACTAAAATTGGATGAAAGTATTACAACAATAATGCCACTACCAGAAGACGAAACAACATGGGAGAATTTATTTTTAATGTTTACAACTGCCTCTGGGGGTGTGCGTAGGAATAAATTAAGTGACTTCGTTGATGTTAGATCGAATGGTAAGATAGCAATGAAACTTAATTTAGGAGATTCAATAATAGCTGTTGAGACTTGTGATGAAGATGAAGACCTCATGATAACAACGTTACTGGGTCAGTGCATAAGATTTAAAATTACTGATGTAAGGGTTTTTGTTGGCAGGGCTTCTACAGGCGTTAGAGGTATTCGACTCTCAAAAGGTGATCGAGCAATTAATGCTTCGATTATCAAGGGTTACGAAGCAACGCCATCAGAAAGATTGGCATATTTAAAGATGAGTCGTGCTGTGCGCGGTGATATTGAAAATGTTTCAGATGAAATTATTGAAGATGAATCTAGTAATTTATCTGAAATTTCAGAAGAAAAGTACGCATCTATGGGGGCTTCTGAGCAATTTATCTTATCTGTTTCACAAAATGGATATGGAAAAAGAACATCTTCTTATGAATATAGGGTGTCGGGTAGGGGTGGAAAAGGAATTATTGCAATGACTGTAAATAATCGTAATGGTCATGTGGCTACTACCTTCCCAGTAGACGAAGATAATCAGATAATCCTAGTAACAGACGGCGGCCAATTAATAAGATGCCCCATTAATGATATTCGTATTGCGTCACGTTCAACCCAAGGTGTAACAATATTCGATATAGATGGTGATGAAAAAGTAGTTTCTGTTGAAAGAGTTGGAGATTTAGATGACGATCCAATTGAAGGAGATGAGTAGCTATGGGTAAATCAGTATTTTTTCCTGGTACATTTGACCCAATTACCTTTGGGCATTTAGATATTATTAAAAATGCTATAAGCATATTTGATCGTTTAATTATTGGAATCGGAGAACATCACGATAAATCTTCGTTGATTAACGTTGAAAATAGGCTGTCTTTAATTAAAGAATCGTTGAATGACTATCAAGTTAAGTTGGATAATATTGATATTATTATATTTAATGGTTTGTTAGTTGATGTCTTAGAAAAAAATAAATGTAATGTTATAATTAGAGGTGTTAGGGATGCTGCTGATCTTAACTATGAATTAAAATTATCACATACAAACAGTATGTTATCAAATGATATTAAGACAATATTTATGCCAACAAATAATGAATACAGCTATATATCCTCAACAATAGTAAAGCAAATACATAATTTAGGTGGGGACATATCACAGTTTGTGCCCAAAAATGTTATTACCTTTTTAAATGATGTCTAGTAATGAATAATTTTCTATTATACAAAGTAAAACATATGAAATTAATTTTTAATTTTTTTTTAGTTATAGTATTTAGTTTAATAATAATTAATAAAGCGAGTGCCATGAGTAATACAAAAGAACAGTTAGTAATTGAGTTAAAAGATGGGAATGTTGTAATCGATCTAAGAGAAGATCTTGCCCCTAAACATGTTGAGAGAATAAAAAAGTTAACAAATGAAGGTTTTTACGACAATATAATATTTCACAGAGTTATCGATGGATTTATGGCTCAAACTGGTGATCCTACCGGTACCGGTATGGGTGGATCAGATTATCCAGATTTACCAGCAGAATTCACACCAGAACCCTTTGAACGTGGTGCCATAGGTATGGCTCGTTCGCAAAGTCCTAATAGTGCTAACAGTCAATTTTTTATCTGCTTTAAAGCTGCACGTTTTTTAGACAACCAATACACGGTATGGGGTAATGTGGTGGAAGGAATGGAATATGTTGACAATATTGAACAAGGTGAACCTCCTGAGTACCCTGATAAAATTATAAAAATGTCTATTATTTCCTCTGATGATTAATAGTATAAAAATAAGTAATGTAAGTTGGATATAGAAGATTTTAATTTTTTGTTAGACGAATCTTCGATTGCTTTATATCCAAGTGAGCCTCGAGATAATTCAAAGTTACTCTGCCTTAAGAAGGGCGGTACATTAACGGATTCATATTTTTATAATTTACCCGATCTTCTGGATAAAGGCGATACTATAGTTATTAATGAAACTAAAGTTATACCAACGCTTCTAGAAGGATACCGTTATAGGGGTGTAAATAAAGCAAATATTAGTATTAATTTAATAAAAAAAATAAATTCACATAGTTGGGATGTATTGTTAAAGCCTTTAAGAAAAATACAAGTTAATGATAGTATTGAGTTTGAAAAAATTGTTGGTTTTACTAAAGTACATGCAAAAGTTATAAGTATTAATGATGAGAATATAGTTAGGATACAATTTAATATCGTTTCATTAATGTTAGATGAGTGGATACAAAATATTGGAAGCGTTCCTTTGCCTCCATATATAAAATCAAAAAGATCTATTGATGAAGCTGATATTAATTCTTATCAAACTATATACGCAAAGGATAATGGTTCAGTTGCAGCTCCCACAGCAGGTCTACACTTTACAGATAATGTAATGGACAAATTGAAGGCTAAGGGAGTTAATATCTGTAAATTAACATTACATGTTGGAATTGGAACGTTCCTTCCAATTAAAGTTGATGATATTTTAACGCACAAAATGCATTCTGAATGGGGTCGATTAGATTCTGATAATGTTGATATTTTAAATAATACAAAAAAAAATAGAAAAAAAATCATAGCAGTTGGAACAACATCCCTAAGATTATTAGAATCTTCTTGTGATGATAATGGTTTGTTCTCTCCTTACGAGGGTGAAACTGATATTTATATTACTCCAGGTTATAATTTTAGAGCGATTGACGCTTTAATTACAAATTTTCATCTTCCAAAATCTTCTTTGTTTGTTTTGGTCGCATCCTTATATGGCCTTAAGAATATTAAGAATGCATATAAGCATGCTATTGATAATATGTATAGATTCTACTCTTACGGTGACGTCTGTTTTATAGAAAAGAATTATTAATATGAAATTTGAGATTAATAAAGTTGATAATAATGCTCGCAGTGGAAAAATAATGTTAGAACATGGGGTTGTTAATACTCCCGCGTTTATGCCTGTAGGTACTTCTGGTACTGTGAAAGCTATGTTAACAGATACTGTTAAAGAAACTGGGTCAGAAATTATTTTAGGAAATACTTATCATCTAATGTTAAGGCCAGGTATGTCTGTTATAGAAAAAGCTGGTGGATTAAACAGCTTTATGAATTGGGAGGGCCCGATACTAACAGATTCAGGTGGATTTCAAATTATGTCCTTATCAAAATTATGCAAAATATCAAACGACGGGGTAAGGTTTCAATCTCATATCGATGGAAGAGAATTTTTTTTAGATTCAAAATTATCCATGGAAATACAAAATTTTATTGGTTCAGATATACATATGATATTTGACCAATGCATTAAATACCCTTCTTCATATGATGATGTTAAATCTGCAATGGAACTGTCTTTAAAATGGGCCGAATCATCTAAAAATTCTTTTTTTAACAAAAAAGGTAGAGGATTATTTGGTATAGTGCAGGGTGGAGTTGACGCTCAATTAAGAAAGATTTCATCCAAAGAATTAATCGATATTAGTTTTGATGGCTATGCAATCGGCGGTTTGGCTGTAGGAGAAGGCCAAGAACTCATGCTTGCTACATTAGATTGTACGCTTCCTTATTTACCGTCAGATAAGCCAAGGTACTTAATGGGAGTTGGAACGCCTCAGGATATAGTTGAATCTGTTACAAGGGGAGTGGATATGTTTGATTGTGTGATGCCAACAAGAGCTGGTAGACATGGCCAGGCTTTTACAAAAAATGGTAAAATTAATATTAGAAATGCAAAATATGCAGAAGACAATAGACCTTTAGATGAAGAGAGTGATTGTGAAGCTAGTAATGCTTATTCGCGATCTTATTTGCATCACTTGTTTAAATCAAAAGAAATTCTAGGGGCTATGTTGCTAAGTTGGTCAAATATCTCGTATTATCAACATTTAATGCAGGACTTAAGATTTGCAATAAACGAAGGTAATTTAGTTGAAACTGTTAACAATATGTATGATAACTGGATAAAAAAAAATAATATCTAGTAATATAAATTTTATATTATTATATATAGTATTTAGATAAAGATACATCTATAAGTAGCTTTATATATATGACCTTTTAGGGCCCTTAGCTCAGTTGGTAGAGCAGTTGACTTTTAATCAATTTGTCGTAGGTTCGATTCCTACAGGGCCCACCATCTTAATAAATAATTATTGTAATCTAATGCATTTATTATTTTCCTTTACAAACTTAATACTTAATGCAACGATTTCAGTTCGTAATACGTATGTTTTGAATTAAGTATAATTAAAGGGAGACTTTAAAATGAAATTTAAAATATTATCAGTTGCATTATTATCTAGCGTGTTATCGTTGGGAACAGCAAGTGCAACAGAATTTATGTCAATAGGCACAGGTGGTCCTACAGGTGTTTATTTCCAGGTTGGCAATGCTGTATGCCAAATGGTTCATCGTGAAGCTGCTGAAGGTAGAAGCTCAGGCAGACAACATGGTTATAGATGTTCTGCACCATCAACAGCAGGGTCTATTTATAATATTAAAAATATTGAATCAGGTGAATTACAATTTGGGGTAGCTCAATCTGACTGGCAATATCATGCAACTAATGGAACTTCTAAATTTGAGGGTGCAAAAGTTGATGATTTAAGATCTGTTTTTTCAGTGCATCCAGAACCGTTTCAAATACTTGTTGGAAAAAATACTGGCATCGAAAGTTGGGCAGATTTAGAGGGTAAAACTGTAAATATAGGTAATCCTGGGTCAGGTCAACGTGGAACTTTTGAAGTTCTAATGGATGCTAATGGAGTAGGAACTGAATATTTTGGTGCTGCTGCTGAATTAACATCATCCGAACAATCTTCAGCATTGTGTAATGGAGATATTGACGCATACGGTTATACTGTTGGTGTTCCGAATGCAGGTGTTTCTCAAGCTGCTGATGGATGTGGTGCAACCATTATAAATTTGAATAATGATGCTGTTACGGGATTGGTTAACGATAATCCGTTTTATGCATTTGCAACAATACCAACTGGAACCTATTCAACAATTACAAGTAATGTAACAACATTTGGTGTTAAAGCTTCATTTGTTACGTCAGCTAATGTAAATGCCGATATGGTATACGAAGTTGTAAGGGCGGTTTTTTCAAACTTTGATGCCTTTAAATCACTTCATCCGGCGTTTGCAAATTTATCTCCTCTTCAAATGATGAGTGAAGGTAATTCTGCTCCTTTACATGAAGGTGCTATTAGATACTATAAAGAAAGAGGCTGGATGTAATCTAGTTTTTTATTGATGGGATATTAAAAAATATCCCATCAGTTTTAATTTTAAATACACAATATAAATAATCTGTATCTTATGAAAAAAGAAACTACTCTTGATGCAAGTTACACATCAACACAAGAGGTTATAGCACGTGAAACTGGTGATATAAATATCATAGGTTTTTGGCAAAAACCAGTCACTATATTATTAATATCTTGGTCTTTATTTCAATTATACATATCTTCAAGCCTTGGATCTTTTGTTCATTATTATATTGGATTTGGCTTAATTAATGATATTTACGCCAGATCAATACATTTATTTTTTGGAAGTGTTATATGTTTTTTAATATTTCCTTTCAATAAAGGCTCTTTAACAGAACGCAGGGTTCCCTTAATTGATATAATCTTAGCGATAACAATTGGTACCGGTTGTTTGTGGCAAGCATTTTATTTTGCCGATATAATTGGTTTTGCTGGTCAGACGAGATCTTTAAATTTATTTGGAATTATAAATCTTCCTTTTGAATTTATTTTAGGCTGGGTATCTATATTTGTTATTTTAGAAGCGGCAAGACGCTCTGTAGGATTACCATTAGCAATTATTGGATGTGTATTTGTTCTATATACTTTATTTAATCAATATCTACCTGAACCGTTCGGGTTATCTTCTGTTAGCTTTACTCGTTATGTAACAACTCAATGGTTTGGGCAGGAAGGTATATTTGGTATACCCCTAGGCGTTTCAACAAAAACAATTTTTTTATTTGTCCTATTTGGTGCACTTTTAAACAAGGGTGGAGCTGGCAAATGGTTTATTGATCTGGCATTCGCATCAGTTGGTCATATGAGAGGTGGTCCAGCTAAATCTGCCGTGCTTGCTTCAGGTTTTACAGGGATGATATCAGGATCTTCAATTGCGAATACCGTTACCACAGGAACATTTACAATTCCGATTATGAAAAAAAATGGCTATCCGGCCGTTAAGGCTGGTGCGATTGAAGTTGCATCTTCTGTAAACGGACAAATTATGCCACCTATAATGGGTGCTGCAGCTTTTGTAATGGCAGAAGTTATTGGGCTTCCTTATTTTGATATAATTAAACATGCATTTATCCCAGCATTTATATCGTATATAGCATTATTTTATATAGTTCATTTGGAAGCATTAAAGTTAGGTTTGAAGCCAGTGCCAATTTTAGAGAACGTAAGTGCTGTTCTATCCAGAGGATGGCAATATTTGATACCAATTGTCGTTCTTATTTCTATGCTTACTGTTTTTAGATTCTCTGCAGATAGATCAGCTTTATATTGTATTATAACATTACTACTAGTTTTTCTAATTGAAGAAATAATAAAACGGTATAAAGAAAAAGATAATTTGATAATTAAAAATTCTATTAAAAATACCTCACGCATAATCGGCGAGGGCTTAAAGTCTGGCGCTCAAAACATGATAACAGTATCAATTGCTGTGGCGGCTGCAGGTTTAATTATGGGTTCAATCGGTGCTTCTGGTTTATCAAATGCGATACAAGAATTGCTAACGGGGATTGCTGGTAATTCTATAATACCAATATTATTTGCAACAGCTATATTATCGATAATTTTAGGTATGGGATTACCAACAACTGCAAATTATTTGATAGTTTCAACTTTGATGGTTGGTATAGTATCAACTCTAGGTCGCCAATCGGGTTATGATTTTCCGTTAGTTGCAATACATATGTTTTGTTTTTATTTTGGATTAATGGCTGACGTTACTCCACCAGTTGGACTAGCTTCCTACGCCGCGGCATCTATTAGTAGGGCGGATCCAATCAAAACAGGTATTCAAGCATTTTGGTATTCAGGTAGAACAGCTATTCTTCCATTTGTCTTTATGTTTAATCCAGAATTATTGCTTATAAATGTCAATAGCTGGCTAGAGGGTATTTTAATCTTCGTAATGAGCCTATTGGCTATTATTTCTTTTACTGCAGTTACACAGAATTGGTTTAAATTAAAATTAAAGTTATATGAATCATTAATGCTTATAATTGCATGCTGTATATTATTTAGACCAGGATTCTTGTTAGATAATTTTTACCCAGATACAATAGAAAATATAGATATAAATGATATGGAAAGAGGAATATATTCTGAGAAGATTATTATTACAACTATCGATCTTCTCGATAAAAAACAAACCATAACTATAGATTCTGAAGATATAGATCATAAAGAATTTAATTGGGATAACCTAGGTATTAATGCAATGACATCTTATTTATATGAAGACGCCATTCAGATTAGTATTTTAAAATTCAATGCAATTGGATATCAGTCTGGATTACAAAATGGAATGAATGTATTATCCGTTGGAAAGCCAGTTGAAAGAATTTCTAAATATTGGTTCTATATACCAGGAATTATGATATTTATTGGGGTGTACTTGATTCAAACGATGCGATCTAGATTCTCGAGAGGTGTCAGCTTATGACAAATTTGATTCATAGGCAATTTAATCAAAAATTACCAATTGCAGTTAAAGGGGATGGGCCATATATCTATGATAATTTTGGTAAGAAATATCTTGATGCATGTGGTGGGGCTGCCGTATCTTGTTTGGGGCATAATAATAAGCTAATAAAAAAATCTATATCCCAACAATTAGAGAGTTTACCTTATGCACATAGTGGTTTCTTCACTACTGATTCAGCAGAAGAATTAGCTTCAATGCTAAGCTCCTTAACCCCAAATCCATTGAATTGGGTTTATTTAGTTTCCGGTGGATCAGAGGCGGTAGAATCTGGATTAAAAATTGCTCGACAATACCACTATGATAGAGGCTATTATAAGAAATCTCATATAATAGCTAGAAAGCAATCTTATCATGGTAATACTCTTGGCGCTTTAGCAGCTGGTGAAAATATCCCAAGAAAAAAACCCTATGAACCAATATTATTGAATTCTGTTCATCATATCTCGCCATGTCATTATTGGAGATGGGGACTGAAAGGTGAATCAGCAGATGATTATGGGCTCAGAGTTGCCAACGAATTAGAAGACAAAATTATTGAATTAGGCGCAGATAATGTGTCTACATTCATAGCTGAGACAATTGTTGGCGCAACTATGGGTGCCGTCCCTGCTGTGGATAATTATTTTAAAAGAATTAGAGATATATGTAATAAGTATGATGTTGTTATGATACTCGATGAAGTGATGTGTGGAATGGGTAGAACCGGACAACTCTATGCTTTTGAATATTATTCAATTGTGCCAGATATTGTTTGCGTTGCGAAAGGTCTGGGTGCTGGCTATCAACCTATAGGCGCTATGATATGTAATGATATGATCTACGATAGTATAAATAACTCTAGTGGTTATTTTCAGCATAGCCATACATATTCTGCTCATCCTGTTGCATGCGCAGCTGGT
>Ga0055584_100000177_pt1 | contig 60792 bp, 46 predicted proteins | sample OSDHelmetaG_FD_58716 | JGI IMG/M metagenome (GOLD analysis project Ga0055584, IMG submission 58716) | Pelagic marine sediment microbial communities from the LTER site Helgoland, North Sea, for post-phytoplankton bloom and carbon turnover... | ecosystem: Environmental > Aquatic > Marine >... | reverse complement strand
ATACAGTCGACCAAAATACTCCACCATCTCCCAGGCGGTCATTCGATCATAGATGCCGGTATTGCAGGACATAAAGCCAATATGAGTACGTACATCCTGAGGCTGTGTGAAAACATCATAGCCGGCGACGGTCGCCATGCCTCCCGTCGGTTGCAAAACCGTACTTAACATGCGGAGACATGTCGTTTTGCCTGCACCATTGGGTCCTAATAACCCAAAGATTTCACCCGCTTCAACATCAAAACTCACTGAATCAAGCGCAAGAATACTGCCACGACGCAAATCATCAAAACTCTTGCTTAGCTTCTCGACATGAATCATAGCCGTCCATTATCCCTAATGCCTACGGTGCCAGACCATCAACTGCGCGCTGACAAACTGAATGATGAGGCTGACTTATACGTTATTTATATCTGTAAACATAGCCTATGGCAGCGATTTGGCTCGCTTGAGTCGTGTCTCGAACGGATTTTCTTTCAGTTGAGTACCGGCAGAGGAGCATGGCCTGCGCCTTTGGCAGGACCATTTGAATCAGGATCATCCACATATTCGTAAAAGACATTGCGTTGCCGGGGAATGTATCCCGATTCCGAAATACAGTGACGAATTGTCTCAACGGTCAGATGATGTGTGGTTCCCGCCTGTGATACGACGTTTTCTTCGATCATCAGACTACCCATATCATTCGCACCGAAAAACAGAGCCATCTGACCAGTCTTTTCTCCCTGTGTGACCCAGGAAGATTGAATGTTCTTGAAATTATCCAGATACAATCGGCTGACAGCCTGTGTTTTCAAATATTCAAACGCACCTGCAGGCGGTACATATTCCATATCGGTATGTTCTGGCTGCAGTGTCCAGCAGATAAAGGCAGAGAACCCACCAGTCTCATCTTGTAGCGTGCGAAGACGATCCAGATGCTCAATGCGTTCGGCCAGAGTTTCGACATGACCAAACATCATCGTGGCACTTGAGATCCCTCCCAGTTTGTGCCAGACCCGATTCACTTCCAGCCAACCATCGGTTAATACTTTTCCACGCGTGATCTTTTTCCGCACACGATCGACCAGTATTTCTCCGCCTCCACCAGGAAGACTTCCCAAACCAGCGGCCTTCAGACGTTCCAGTACTTCTTCCAAAGATAAATTATTGAGCTTTGTGAAATGATAAATTTCTGGAGGACTGAAACCATGAATGTTTACCGTCGGATAGCGTTCGCGCAGATCACGCAATAGATCTTCGTACCATTCCAGCTTTAAAGTGGGATGCAGGCCACCCTGCAGTAAAATCTGGTCGCCTCCCAAAGCAATCGTTTCTTCGATTTTCTCGTAAAGCTGCTCAGGCTTGAGCACATAAACTTCCGGGTCTTTGGGAGATCGATAAAAGGCGCAAAAATCACAGACCGCCGTACAGGAATTCGAATAATTAATGTTGCGATCAATGTTATAAGTTCGATAAGGCTCGGGATGCAGACGTTTCGTGACTTCGTTGGCAGCGCGGCCTAACGCAACCAGATCATGAGACTCCAGTAACTGAAGCCCCTCTTCACAATTCAGACGCTCTCCAGCGACCGCTTTATCCAGCAGAGATGCAATTCCGGAAGACAAGAGGAACTCCCTCGGGAGCCAGTCCCGTTTTAATGGCTAATTCTTGAAACAATTGTAACCCGCAACATTCTGCAGGTCCCAGGTGAAAACTCAAATTTTTCTTCAGATAACTTTGTGCGACAGAAACTTCAATACCCAATTTGGGCGCTTCCCGGCGGGCGATTTCATCTAACTGTGTCACCCCGCGATCACGCGCCTGGCACAAAGCGGACGCTAATGAACCGGTCTCCTGATTTTTGCGAACAGCCCACATCGCAAAGACAAATGGCAGACCCGTCCAGCGTAACCATTCCTCTCCCAGATCCCAGGTCGCTGCGAATTTGGTATCAGGCGTATGAATGGCACGATCACCAATCAATAAAATCGCATCCGCGGTTGTCGCTTTGATCGACTGATCCATTGGCAACGGTTCGACCTCCGGAAACACCCCATATTGTTCGGCCAGCATAATTTGCACCAGTGTCGCACTGGTGCGCGACCCCATATCTAATGCCAGCCGCTTAATCTTTCCCAAAGGAACGTAACTATACATTTTCACACTCAATACCGGCCCCTGTGTCGCCACACAGGCATTCGAAATGATCTCATAGTCCGAATTCCGGATCACCTCAATTGAGGGAATCAATCCGACATCAATTCGACCCTCTGCCAGATCATCAGCCAACAGGCTGGGATAATCTAGCATTAGTTCAGCATTTTCAGCGAGATCTTCTAGATCTTCGATCAAAGGCTTCGAATTGAGATAGGAGACCGCCCCCACACGAATGGGAGGTGGAATCAAGTCAGACATTATCGTTTGGCTTTCATTTCCAGTTGCATTGTCTAACTTATTATAGTCAGCAATCTTCATCTCGCAATCAGCTCATACTACTATAGTAAACCGGTGTGATAACGTGCTCTGATGCACGTACTGCCTATTGGTGTTACAATTTGAATTGAATCAATTAACTCGGTCCAGATCGGGACATCTTAGCAGCTTAAGTCCTCTTAATCAGTGACTATCCAGCCGAAAATTACAGGTCAGACCAAATTTGGCGGTAGAATCAGACGAAAATCTCATTTTTACAGTTACTAGAGTATCCCATTTAACCATAGCGACTTCCATTCCATTATACTCGTTTCAAATAGCCTTGGAGACGCTGTAATAAACCTGGACACAGGCTAGAAAGCATAAAAGCATGTCAAAACAGAGAGATGTGAAAGTCGGTTTCATTGGAGCTGGTCGTATGGCAACTGCCCTGGCCGGCGGTTTAATCGCTTCTGGCTTTACCTCTTCAGAAAATGTCTGGGCCAGCGATACATTCGACTCTGCCCGAGAACGGTTTGCCCGGGAGACCGGTGCTCAGGCCGTCGAATCGAACCTGACAGTCATGGAACAGGCTGAAGTCATCATTCTGTCTGTGAAACCGCAGCATGTGGCTGATGTTCTTGAGGAAATCAAGGGAACACACACCGATCAGCATCTGGTTGTCTCCATCGCAGCCGGTTGTCCCTTATCCCTCTTTGTTGAGAAACTGGGTTTAGACGCGCGACTGATTCGCGTCATGCCTAACACCCCCTGCCTCGTGAAACAGGGAGCTTCCGCCTTCGCGCGCGGGGGACAGGCAACAGAAGCAGACGCCAGTCTCGTAGAATCACTACTCTCGACAGTGGGTATTGCCGTTGAAGTTCCTGAGATACAACTCGACGCCGTCACTGGCTTATCGGGCAGCGGTCCTGCTTATATCTATCAAGTGATTGAAGCGCTCAGCGATGGAGGAGTCCGCATGGGACTGCCCCGACACATCGCCCTCCAACTGGCCGCCCAAACGGTCAAAGGCGCGGCAGAAATGGTACTCGAAACCGGCGAACATCCAGGCACACTGAAAGACGCCGTCACCAGTCCGGGAGGCACAACGATTGCCGGCATTCACGCATTGGAAGCGGGTGGATTAAGACACAGCCTGATGAATGCCGTCAGCGCTGCCACCAATCGATCGATCGAACTTGGCAAAAAATCTTGAACCCCAAGGGACACACCCAAGTCCTCACTGAATTTGGTTGGCTAACCACTTCCTCTGTAGAGCCATTTTTTCTCCTGCACAGTTCTTTAATTTTATTAACGAACTTGTGTTCCCCGTTGGATTTTCCCAGAATGGAACCATACCTCCATTAAAAATCCCACCCAATGACACCGGGAGACACCAACATGCTCAACCACTGTCCTCGCCGTTTATTTGTAATCTGTTGTCTGATGAGTCTCAGTATCCAGCCGCTGTCTGCTACTGAGCAGGATCTGAAATCCTGGCTGTCTCAACCGATCATCGAGAAAGATCTTCCCTGGAAAGAAGTGCAGAAATATATCGCACCTCGTGTCCTGGGTATGCCTGAGATGAACAGCGTTACAGATTGGGAAAAATATATTTCCAAAGTGCGAAGCGATGTTTTAAACAAAGTCGTTTATCGTGGCGAAGCGACAAAGTGGCGCGATTCTAAAATGAACGTTGTCTGGCTGGAGACGATTGAAGGCGGCCCCGAATACAAAATTCAGAAGTTGCGGTTCGAAGCACTGCCCGGACTATGGATACCAGCGCTGCTCTATCTGCCCAATCAGCTTTCAGGAAAAGTGCCCGTTGTATTGAACGTGAATGGTCACGACGGAAAAAACGGAAAAGCCGCCGACTATAAACAGGTGCGCTGTATCAATCAGGCCAAGCGAGGCATGATCGCACTCAATATCGAATGGGTGGGCATGGGCCAGCTGAATGTGCCCGGCTTAATGCATTATCGCATGAACCAACTGGACCTGTGTGGTACAAGCGGATTAGCACCCCACTTTCTTTCCATGAAACGTGGGCTCGACGTCCTGTTAGCGCATCCCAATGCAGATCCGAATCGTGTTGCCGTCGCCGGCCTTTCGGGCGGTGGCTGGCAGACCATCTTTATCAGTTCACTCGATGAACGTGTCACACTCTCAAACCCCGTCGCCGGTTATTCCAGTTTCCTGACCCGTGTGTATCACACAAAAGACCTCGGCGATTCCGAACAGACTCCCAACGATTTAGGCATCTATGCAGACTACACACATCTCACAGCCATGCGTGCCCCACGCCCCACTCTGCTCACCAATAATGCAAAAGACAACTGCTGCTTTGAATCAGGTTATACCCAGCCACCACTTTTGAAAGCAGCGTTCCCCATTTACAAACTATACGACAAAGAAGACTTTTTGCAGAAACATGTGAATCATGATCCCGGCGACCATAATTTTCTGAAAGACAACCGGGAAGCGCTCTATCGCATGCTCTCAGCTCACTTTTCCGAAACGGGAAAACCACTACCTGTGAAAGAAATCGAGTGCAGCGCGGAAATCAAATCGTTCGACGAACTCAAAGTCGAACTGCCATCCAACAACGAAACCTTTCATAGCCTGGCACTCAAGCTCTGTCAGAATCTACCGCGACCAGCAACGAAGTCTTCTGAAAACGGATCGTTAAAAGCACTCAAAAAAATTGTGCATTACAAAAAATCCCAGGTACAGGGAACGAAAACCAACCAGACAACAAAAGAGAACACGACAGTGAAATTCTGGAAACTGAACGTGGACAAAGACTGGACGGTTCCCGCTGTCGAGTTCTCGAGAGGACCTTCAAAATCAACAACCATCGTTGTCTCTGATGAAGGTCGAAAAAGTCTGGCGCCAACCGTAGAAAAACTACTAGCAAAAGGCGAAAACGTTTTGGCCATCGATCCGTTTTATTTCGGCGAATCGAAAATCAGCCAGCGCGATTTTCTGTACGGACTTCTAGTGGCTGCCGTCGGAGAACGCCCGCTCGGAATTCAGACAGGTCAATTAACGGCAATTGCCCGCTGGTTACGCGACAAACGCAAGCAGACTTCCGTAAAAATACAATCAACGGGTCCGCGCAGTAGTCTTTTTACTCTACTGGCTGCTACAATCGAACCCGAGGCTATTTCAAGCGTCAGCTTGATTGGTTCCATGGGTTCGCTGAAACAAGTGATTGAAGACAATCAATCGGTCAATCAGGCACCTGAATTATTTTGCTTTGGTTTACTGAAAGAGTTTGATATTAGACAGATTGTGGAATTAGCAGGTAAAGAAAGAGTTCAGTTCATCGAACCCAGTAGCCGCGTCAAACAGGAGCTTTCTCAAATACGTGTCAAGAAAGACATCAGCTATCTGGGGCAGAAGCGTACAGAGAAACTCGACCTGTATCTGCCCGACTCCACATTTCAAAAAGGGCCTTACCCAGCAGTCGTCATCATTCACGGCGGCGGTTGGCATGGTGGAGATAAAGCAGCCAGAAGAGAAATCAATATCGGAAACAACCTGGCAAAAGCGGGATATGTCTGTGCCAGCATCAATTACCAATTGGCAAAAAAACGTGCGAAGTTTACCGATAACTTGAAACAGGTCTGGCCGGGAAACCTGAAAGACTGCAAAACCGCAGTCCGCTTTTTGAGGAAACACGCAGACAAATATCAAATTGACGCCGATCATATCGGCGCCATCGGCGGCTCTGCAGGAGGCCATCTGGTCTCAATACTGGCAATGACCGGCGATGATACGAAGCCGGGCCCGGATGAAAAATATGCCGGCTTTTCTTCAAGCATTCAGGCCGTCGTTCCCATGTATGGTGTGCATGATATGACCGCATTGGCTAAATCTCGCGACATGCTCTCCACTTTTACGGATGCAGAAAAAGAACTCTGTCAACAGGCTTCGCCTGTGAATCATATCTCAAAGAATGATCCCCCTTTCCTCATTCTGCATGGCACAAAAGATCGCTTGGTTCCCGTAAACCAATCTGAACTTTTGTCGAAAGCACTTAAAAAAGGGAACATCCCCGCCGAGTTGATCATTATCGAAGACGCACCACACAGCTTCCACCTGCAACCTAAACAGCAGGACCTCAGACCAAAAGTCATCGGATTTTTTGACAAGCACTTGAAGCCCTGATCTCTCGAATCAACCCAGGAGTTGACAGCACTCCCACCTCTGATAGAATAGTATAAAATGTAGCCTTGGCTACATTTTAGGTTTCAGTACAGCAATATCCTGATGGGAGCTTATGAATGAGAAGGCTTTTCGCTTTCACCCTGTTATTGAGTTTTTTAGTCGGTTGCCAAACCAAGGAAACTCCCTCAACGGGTAAGACATCAAATCAATCTCCAGCGGAAAAACAGCTCAGCTACCCAATTCCGGTGGCCGCGACTGTTGGTATGGTGGCAGATCTCGTTACGAATGTAGGCGGTGAGTATGTTACCGTCACGCAAATCATGGGTTCGGGCGTTGATCCCCACATGCACAAAGCCAGCCGCGATGATGTGCAGATGATTATGAATGCCGACATTGTCTTTTACTCCGGACTGATGCTCGAAGGAAAAATGGCAGACACCTTAATCAAAGTTTCGCGAAACAAACCGGTTTTTGCCGTGACTGAATTAATTGATCAAAAATCATTGCTCGAACCGGAAGATTTCAACGGACACTATGACCCCCATCTCTGGATGGATGTCGCTGCCTGGTCTCTCTGTGTCGATGCAGTCAAAGACGCTTTGACTGAAGTCGACCCCACGCATGCGCAAGCCTATCAAAAGAACGCCACCGAATATAAAAAGCAGTTGGAAATATTACATGAATATGGCTTAAAATCGACGAAATCTATTCCCAAAGACAGTCGTATTTTGATTACCTCACACGATGCCTTTAATTACTTCGGTCGTGCCTATGGCTTGAACGTTCAGGGCATTCAGGGAATCTCAACAGAATCGGAAGCCGGACTGAAACGAATTAACGATCTCGTCGATATGCTGGTTAAGAAAAATGTCAAAGCGGTATTCGTGGAAAGCAGTGTTTCCAAAAAGAATATCACTGCACTCATCGATGGGGCCAAAGCACAAGGTCACGAAATTAAAATTGGTGGGGAATTATTTTCTGATGCGATGGGCCAGGCTGGCACTTATGAGGGCACGTATGTCGGCATGCTGGATCACAACTTCACAATCGTCACACGTGCCCTGGGAGGAAACGCTCCCGAAAAAGGTATGCAAGGCAAACTCTCCCACTGACCAATATCGGGCAGTACTCTGTTAAACACTGCTCTATGAAATGTTACCGTCGATACTGGAAACAATTTCTTTTCACTCTGAATTTTGATGAATTATACGCGGCCTTATGAATACAAAAGAAAATCCCACATCATCCCAACAGATTGAATTGTCTCCTGAAGAAACGCCAGTCTCCGTTTATGACTTAACCGTGGCCTACCATCGCAAACCTGTGATCTGGGATGTTAGTTTTGAAATTCCGCCGGGTAAACTAGTCGGCATTGTCGGCCCGAATGGAGCCGGTAAAAGCACTCTGATTAAAGCTATTATGGGACTCATTCCCAAGGCTTCCGGACGTGTCCAAATTTTTGGAAAGCCCTACCAGAAAAATCGACACCGTGTCGGCTATGTTCCTCAACGTGAAAGTGTCGACTGGGATTTTCCCGTAGATGCCCTCGATGTTGTGACGATGGGACTCTACAAAGAAATCGGCTGGTGTCTTCCCGTTCGCAAAAAACACCGTGCCCGGGCAATGGAAGCACTGGAGCGTGTGGGAATTGCCGACTATGCACACCGCCAGATCAGTCAGCTTTCCGGCGGACAGCAACAACGCACCTTTTTAGCCCGTGCCCTGGTGCAGAACGCCGATTTATATCTGATGGATGAACCTTTCGCCGCCGTCGATGCCGCCACCGAAAAAGCCATTGTGCAAATCTTGCAGGAAATGAAACAGGCCGGAAAAACCGCACTGGTCATACACCATGATCTACAAACAGTGCCCGAATATTTTGACTATGTCATACTTCTCAATATGCGCGTGATTGATCATGGTCTGACAGAAGATGTTTTCACACCCGAGAATCTTCAAAAAACCTATGGTGGTCGACTGACATTGCTCGAAGAAGCCACAGAAACCATGCGACGCCGGGAGCAGTCTCTATGAGACCCTTCGTTCTGGTCTTGCTATTCGCGATGTTCTGGCCAGAATGTATGATCTTCGCGGCAAGCGACCACAGTGAAGTTCAATCTCAAAGTTCAATCACCGATCGCAGGATTGACATCCCCGAATGGAATGACTGGAAACGTGTTTTCCTGCTGGAAGATTACAACACGCGGATCGTCGTTTTCGGTACCACTCTGCTGGGCATGGCAGCGGGTATGATTGGGAGTTTCGCGTTATTACGCAAACGCGCATTGATGGGAGACGCATTAAGTCACGCCACGCTGCCCGGTATCGCAATTGCCTTTATCATCGCCACTGGTTTGGGCCTGGATGGAAAAGCACTGCCCGTCCTGCTGGTTGGAGCTGCAGTCAGCGGCTTATTGGGTGTCGCCACGATTCTTCTCATCCGAAACATGACGCGTTTGAAAGAAGATGCCGCGTTGGGAATTGTGCTCAGTGTATTCTTTGGCGCAGGCATCGCTCTGTTGGGTATCGTTCAACAAATGAAAACAGGCCACGCGGCCGGCCTGGAATCGTTTATTTATGGAAAAACCGCATCGATGGTCGCCAGCGATGCCTGGCTCATCGGATGCGCGGGCCTCTCCTGCATGCTGATTTCCATTCTGCTGAATAAGGAGTTAACACTGCTCTGCTTCGATGAAGGTTTTTCAGTTTCACGAGGCTTTCCTGTCGTATTGCTGGACATGACATTGATGGGTCTGGTGGTTGTCGTCACCATTATCGGCTTACAGGCAGTCGGACTGATCCTGATGATTTCCCTGCTGGTCATTCCACCGTTAGCGGCACGCTTCTGGACCGAAAAAATCGTCAACATGACGATGGTCGCCATCATATTAGGTGCCCTCAGTGGAATGATCGGCTCCGCCATGAGTGCCATCTTTCCCAATCTCCCCTCTGGCGCCATGATTGTTCTGGTCGCAACGGCAATGTTTTTGTTCAGCATGATTTTCGGTATTCCACGCGGTATTTTAATTCGAAAACTGCGACGATACGAATTGAACAGGAAAGTAAATCGACAACACCTGCTGCGTGGTCTTTATGAATTTCTGGAAGCAAGGGGACGACTCAAAGAAAAACAATCTTCAGAATCCACATTTGTCCCGTTGTCGAAACTACTTCAAATGCGGAGCTGGTCACCCGCGAAACTGAAAAAAATTGTAAAACGAGCACAGCAGGAACAGCTAGTCGTAACACTCCAGGAAGATCAGATTCGACTGACCAAAGCAGGACTTCTGGAAGCGACACGCATCGTACGCGAACATCGTTTGTGGGAATTATATCTGATCACATATGCCGATGTTGCACCGAGCAAAGTCGATCAGGATGCAGACGCCATCGAACACGTTTTGGAACCGGAAGTGATCGCGGAACTGGAATCACTACTCGTTCAACAATCGACTGAAGGTGTTCTGCAGAGCCCGCATACCATTGAGATCCATCAGGAAGAAATCAAAGCACGCCACTCCTCTCGCAGGAGGTCGACTTGATGAGTGGACTGGAACAGTGGAACTGGTATCTGGATGGTTGGATCATCGTCGCCGGTATTTTGTGTGCGATCTCCTCTGCATTATTGGGAAATTTTCTGGTCCTGCGCAAAATGAGCATGCTCGGCGATGCGATCACGCACGCGATTCTTCCCGGCCTGGCAGCAGCCTTTATGATCAGCGACAGTCGCAGCAGTCTACCCATGTTCCTCGGCGCCGTGATCGCAGGTATTCTGACCGCATTATTTACAGAATGGATTCGGGGCTTCGGCAAAGTGGATGAAGGGGCCGCCATGGGTGTGGTCTTCACCTCTCTGTTTGCATTGGGGCTGGTAATGATCGTACAGGCCGCGGATCACGTTGATCTGGACCCGGGCTGTGTGTTGTACGGTGCCATCGAACTCACTCCCCTCGATACAATCCTGATTGCAGGTTGGGAAATCCCGCGCGTTGTGGTGGTGCTTTCTATCGTATTATTGATTAATTTATCGTTTGTAATTTTCTTTCTCAAAGAATTGAAACTCAGTTCTTTTGACCCGGCGCTAGCCACCACCACGGGGTTTAATGCAACGATCATTCATTATGCCTTAATGACACTGGTCGCCATCACAGCAGTCGCCAGTTTTGAAACCGTGGGAAATATTCTTGTCGTGGCGATGTTTATTGTGCCACCGGCTGCCGCGTATATGCTGACAGACCGACTGGGAACAATGATTGTCATAAGTGCGATCCTGGGAACTGTTGCTGCTGTCACAGGACATATCAGTGCGATCACCATTCCTCATTGGTTTGGTTATGGTAGTACATCCACCGCCGGCATGATGGCCGTCGCCGCCGGTTTATTGTTTCTCGTGGCGGCTTTGTTTGCGCCGCGCCATGGAATCGTTGTCGTCTTCATTCGTCGGCTAATTCTTACCTGGAAGATCCTGGCTGAAGATATTATCGCTTTAATGTACCGCATCGAAGAAAGGAATCCCCAGCTAAAACCGGACGCCACCTACCTGAGAGAGATCCTGTTTTCCCACTCTGTTCCAACCTCACTCACACTCCGGTATCTCACAAAACATGGTCAGCTCTCTGATGCAAATGGAAACTATGAGTTAACAGAAACAGGCCGCGACCATGCACGTCAACTGGTCCGCTCTCATCGCTTGTGGGAACATTACCTGGTTGAGCACGCTGGCATGTCCGCTGAAAACATTCATAAACAGGCTGAAAAACTGGAACATTTCACCGACCGACAGTTACGTGAAAAATTGAACGAAGACACCCTCGCCACAGACCAGGACCCGCACGGCAGACCGATCCCACCCGAAGAGAAAACGAATTAAGAGTAATATCGCCAGAGATAAGGCGACTCTCCCTTATTAGCACGATTCCTCTGGCATTTTGTGGCATGAACACATATAATCATTCGTTGATATATCGACAACTTTAAACCGTCGTCCACCCCACGAATGCGGAATGGAAAAAACCGTATGTCAGGCAACGTTTGTAGCGGGCCATTAAACCGGCGTGAGTTCATGCGAATCGGTTCTCTCAGTCTGGGAGGACTCACACTTTCGCAAATAATGGCGTTGCGCAGTGAAGCAAGCCCACAAAAGCCAGACACCTCTGTGATCCTGCTCTATCTGCATGGCGGTGCTTCGCAACTGGAAACATACGACCTCAAGCCTGACGCACCCTCTGATTATCGTTCGGTGTTTCAACCCATTTCCACAAACGTGCCGGGAATGGATATCTGTGAATTGTTTCCAAAGCAAGCCAAAATCGCTGACAAATTCTCACTGGTTCGATCACTGCATCATGATGTGGGAATACACAGCGATGGCGGGATCATCGTTCTAACAGGCAAACGTCCTTCCAAACTGGACCCCACTTCTCAATCGAAAAGTGAACATCCCGATTTTGGTTCGATCACGAGTAAAGTCCGAGGTATGTCGGCTGCAGGAACGCCCCCCTATGTATCGATTCCTTCGAAGTTTTACATGGTCAAACCTACCTACCTGGGCATGCATCATGGACCATTCGAATCAAGTGAACCGTCGGCTAAAAATTATCGACCCCCTTCGCTAAAACTGAATGCAGGCATGGATGGCAAACATTTGCTGGAACGTCGCCACCTGCTGAATCAATTTGATCGCTTGAGAAATGATCTCGATCTTTCGGGTGATCTGGAAGGCAGTGAAAAGTTTCGCAACCTTGCATTTCAGATGCTGACCAGCCCCGAGGCCGCAAAGTCGTTTGATATCGCCCTTGAGGATGACCAGCTTCGCGAGCGATATGGTCGCAACATGTGGGGACAAGGCTGTCTCCTCGCACGACGTCTGGCAGAAGCAGGTTGTGGCGTCGTTTCGCTCTACTTTAACACGCCAAAAATCGGTCAGGAATTTACGAATTGGGACGATCATATTATGAACGCCAGTCGTCCGGGACACTTTGCAAAATATATGCAAGTGCGTTTGCCTTACATGGACCAGGCACTCTCGACCCTCATTGAAGACATTCACGAGCGAAATCTCGATAAGAAAATCATGGTCGTCGCCGTCGGAGAATTTGGCAGAACTCCGCGTCTCTCCTCGAACAACTCGGGCACAGGCCGCAATCACTGGCCAGAGGCTTATACCGCTTTGTTCTCAGGTGGAAATCTCAAGATGGGACAAGTCGTAGGGGCCACAAATTCGAAAGCAGAATTCCCAACACATAGCCCTTACACTCCACAGGATATGCTGGCTACCATCTATCGACACCTGGGCATTGATTACAACAAATCCATTGTTGATCACCAGGGCCGTCCCATTCCGATCTTGCCGCATGGGAAACCGATTTCAGAACTGATCTGAGTTTGGTCAGAACCTCCCTCACTTTTCAGCGATCTTCTCACGAGAAGAGACACGGCTCTGAAGGCTTAACTCTTAAACAATGTCTGGATTCCTTTCATCAACAGTCCATCGACCTGTGGTCCACTGAATGCCACATTGACTTCATAACCACCCTGAAAATAAGCTTCTGAGGTGGGAATGTACCAAGGCCCCCCATCACCGTAGCCGGCAGTCGCCACAAATCGATCGGGCTGCAATACCTGAGTACGTAACTGGTATTCGACAAACGGTTCAGCCGGCAAATGTAATAAAGAAATTTGATTCACATGCAACGCACTTAAAATGATCGGCGTTTTCTGCGCGTGACGTCGCAACCATGCAAGAGTAAATGCAGGCCGATTTCGATGCACAACCCTTCGAGAATGATCATTAATCTGTTTTTCGATTTGAGCGGCGGAAAACGTTTTGTTGACTGGAGGCAGAAAATCAGTCGTTTTCCAACTCAAATTATTAATCGGCTCCGGCCGTAATTTTTCGGACGCCTGTTCCATCGCCTCAAAGACCCGTTGCGTCAATACCTGACGATTCTCCTTGTGAGAACTGTTATTAAATTTTCCGGTATTGATGTTCCCTGCACAACCGGTGAAGTAAAGATGCGTGCAATCCGGGCTATCATGCTGCTCTTTTAATCGCCGCGCATGGCCGACAAATTCACTGGTGACATGGCCCTCCTGACAACAATAGCTAATGGGGTGGACGGCGTAGTAATAACAGGCGGCGACTTTTTCCCGACCATCATAAAAGGCAACCGTTTTCAACCAGGGATCAATCACGCCCGTCGGCAAGTCGCGCACATCGTCGCTACTGGCGGCAACGCTACGGTTCTTTAAGATCTTACCAGAATCATCCAGCAACCGCCGATTCGACGCCACTTGTTCCACTTTGGATTCTGCCGCTGCAATATGTGTCAAACGCCGGGCTGTCTTCAAACTCTTTCGCACTGCAGAATCCGCTCGCTTCAAACAGACTTTGAAAAATTCCGGATCCATATTAGGCGGCAAATCTCCCTGAGCGCGCACAATACGATCTGTCTCCAGACAGGCAAATGGGGCATCATGCTGATGCACACATTGAACGGCAACACGCTCTGCACTGGTGCCCGCTGCATTCGCCAATGCTTCTCTCAATTGATAATGTGCGGTGTTACAGAGCCCGGTCCAGTCCACGGAGCAGATCACAATCGGACGCTGCTCACTCAATAAAACTAATCCGATGGCTTCCAGTGAATCTTCAATTTGAGCAGCCGCGGGAATCCAACCTCCACACAGGGAATGGCCCAGAGGAGGCGTGACATCAAAACGAAAAGAAGCGATCTGTAGTTTCATTTTGGACTCCCCATTTTAATGCTTTGAGGAAACGGGGATTTCCGGTTCTTCTGCCTCAGGCTTTGTAGCGTCAATCGAATCAGGCTTCCAGTCCCGATCAACGATCAAACGCGCACCACGCCTGAAACTGAGATAGGACCAGGCCCATTGCATCACGACCAGAATGCGATTCTTGAAACCGGTCAAATAGAAGATATGCACGACCAGCCACACAACCCACGCAATAAACCCGGCAATTTTGAATCGCCCGATTTCTACTATGGCTCGGCTGCGACCAATGGTCGCCATTTGACCTTTGTCATGAAAATAATAATTGCTGCGCGGTTTTCCTTTTAATTCCTGTCGAATCGTTTTTCCGATATATTTTCCTTGCTGTAGTGCCACAGGTGCGGTCCCCGGCAAAGGTTCTCCCGTCTGATGAGTAAAACTGGCTTGATCACCGGCGACAAATACATTCGGGTAACCTTCCAAACTCAAATCCGGTTCGACAATCACACGTCCCCGGTTGTCAACAGGCATGCCACCCGATTTACCTAATTCAGAAGCTTCCACACCTGCTGCCCAGAGCACGGTGGCAGCGCTAATTCGTTCCTCACCAAGTTCTACTCCCTCTTCATTGATATTCGTCACGACCGAGGAAGTCCAGATTTGTACGCCAAGATTTTCCAGATCTCGGGCTGCCCGATCTGACTGCTGCTCGGAAAACATCGGCAAAATCCGGGGACCGGCTTCAACCAGAATCACACGCGTTTGACTGGGATTGATGTGCCGAAAATCCCTGGAGAGAGTAAAGCGACTCATCTCACCAATGGCGCCCGCCAGTTCCACTCCTGTGGGACCACCTCCCACAATCACGAACGTCATATATTTCTTTTGCTCATCAGAATTCGAAATCCGTTCTGCACTTTCAAAAGCAGAAAGAACACGTTTACGTATTTCCGTTGCCTGAGAAATCGTTTTCAAACCCGGTGCATACTGTTCCCACTCATTGTGACCAAAGTAGCTATGATTGGCACCGCAGGCCAACACGAGATAATCATAGGACAATTCACCAAAATCAAACTTTACTTTTTGACCGGCAAGATCAATTTTCTGAGCCTCTCCCAATAACACGCTGGTATTCTGATAACGTGAGAGTCGGCTGCGAATCGGCATCGCAATGTCAGCGGGGCTCAACCCGGCCATGGCCACCTGATATAAAAGTGGCTGAAACAAATGGTAATTTTGACGATCAACCAGGGTGATTTCCATTCCCTGAACGCCACCCAGTTCCAATGCCGCGTTCAAACCGGCAAAACCACCACCGAGAATCAGAACCTGTTTCGTTTCAGATCCCTTTTTAGAACTCTGTAAATCTTTCATGAAACTAATTTAAGCCACGCCGTGAATGTGAATCAGACGAAAGAAAGCATGTCCGATCTTGCTGATCAATGAAACCCACTAGAGCCATTCTAGACAATTCGCCACCGCGCGGAAATTGGGTTCCTGGAAAATTCAGACCTTCTTTTGACAATATCAGAAGCAGGGACCGGTTTCAGGCAAGCAGGTCATGAATGACTTCACCATGTACGTTGGTCAGGCGACGTTCAATTCCATTGTGATAATAAGTGAGCCGGGTATGGTCGATACCCAGAAAATGCAGGACTGTTGCATGATAATCGTGCCAGGCGACTGGTTTTTCGACCGATTTCCAGCCGAATTCATCGGTGGCACCGTAGCTTAAGCCGTGCTTGAGCCCCCCACCGGCCATCCAGACAGAAAAACCATTCATGTTATGATCGCGGCCCGTTCCCACCGTATTCGAAGCAGACTGAGTAAAAGGTGTGCGCCCAAACTCGGTAGAGAATAAAACCAGAGTGTCGTCCAGCATACCGCGCTGTCTTAAATCCTTAAGCAGTCCTGCCACAGGCTGATCAATGCGGGCCGCTTCGCGGAGATGATTACGTTTGACATCTTCGTGTCCATCCCAGTTAATCCGAGGCGAACCAAAGGGGCCTCCCGAAAACAGTTGCACGAAACGCACACCTTGTTCAAGTAGCCGTCTTGCCAACAGGCAGTTGCGACCAAAGGGCGCAGCCTCTTCACGCTCCATGCCATACAGGGCTTTCGTCGCAGCCGTCTCCCCGGATAAATCGGTCACTTTGGGAACCGCTAACTGCATTTTTGCTGCCAGTTCATGACTGCGAATCCGCGCTACCAGATCGCTGTTGACTCCCGATCTTTCAAGATGACCCTGGTTAAACTGGTTCAATAATTGCCGACTGGCGACTTCAGTGGATTTGGAAATTTCACGCCCGGGGAATAAATCACGAATCGCTGGTCCCTGACTCTGAAAAGGCACACCCTGATGCAGGGCCGGCAGAAAGCCGTTCGACCAGTTGATTGTTCCCGCAGCGGGATATCCACGAACATCAGGCATGACAACAAATGAAGGCAACTCGTCTGTTTCACATCCAAGTCCATAAGAGAGCCAGGCCCCCAATACCGGAAATCCATTCAGACGGAACCCGGTGTTCTCCTGAAATGTGGCCGGTGTGTGATTCGCAGAATCCGCCTTCATGGACCGAATCAACGTCAACTCATCTGCCTGATTCGCAATGTGCGGAAACAGTTCCGACATCCAGAGACCGCTTTGACCCCGTTGCTGGAATTCGAAATCGTTCTTGCGCAGTAACCCGATCTTGCCGAAAAATGTTTCCGGCTTCTTGTCGGTCGGCATGACCTTGCCATGCAGTTTCTTGAGAGTGGGTTTATAATCAAACGAGTCCAGATGACTCAAGCCCCCGATCAAGCAGACGTGAATCACACGTTTGACGCGCGGTGGAAAATGTGTCGTCGTCAACGATGCATTGACTGGTTCAGCCGCCCGTAATGGCTTTGGCTTCAAGAGCAGATCCATCAGTGCTGTGCCTGCTAAACCGGTCTGGGCCCAGGAAAAAAAATCACGACGCGACATTTTTTCGGCGTTTGAAGCAAAAGCAGTTTCAAAGTGCTGTTGTTTTTTTTCCGGCATCATCCATTCAATTCACATAGAGAAATTCATTGCTATTCAGAATCACGCGACACAAAGCGGGCAATCCATATTGCGCGACAAATCGATTCGCCAGTAGCGCCTCCCGAGGTTGAGGCCGCCGTTGATATGCTAATAAAAACAGTTCCATGACTTGTTTCTGAGGCTCAGCACCGGCCCGCCGTTTGACACGTGCTGCCATCAGGTCTGACATCCGCAATACGAAAGACGTATTCATTAAAGAGAGTGCCTGTAGCGGAGTGGTGGTAGATGCCCGGTCAGGAGTCGTCGTGGAAGGATCAGGACAATCGAATGTTTCCAGCAGAGGATGACGGCCACCCCGCGCAGAAAACCGATAGATCGACCGACGATTGAACTCTTTACCAACCGGATCTAACGGTTCATAAAATTGCGTCCCTTTAAAGAAATACGATTTCACGTCTTGATACCCCTGCCCACCTACTTCAGTATTCAACTGACCGGAAACTTTCAGGATCGAATCACGAATCGATTCCGCTTCAATTCTTTGGGGACTTTTGCGCCACAGCCATTGATTGTCGGCATCCACCTTAAGAGCACTTGGGTTCGGCTCTGATGACTGTTGAAATACGGCAGATAACAAAATCAGACGGTGTAGTGATTTCAAACTCCATTGATCACGGATCAGTTTGCCCGCTAACCAGTCGAGCAATTCCGGATGACTGCAACGCCCACCATTAAAACCAAGATCATTGGGTGTGTTCACCAGGCCTTGACCGAAGTGATAGTGCCAGACTCGGTTCACGATCACACGGGCAAACATTGGGTTCTTAGAATCGGTCACCCATTTTGCAAACTTGATTCGTCGATCACGATCAGAGCTGTCAGCTGATAGTCCCAGATCACTGTTCACACCGACAACCGCTTTGAGCCCTCCTGGTTTCACAATACCCGCTGGTGCATTCACACTTCCCCTGCGCAGTAAATGCGAAATTCCCGGATTTTGGGAAAGGGCAGCATAAACCTTAGTCGGTTGAATCCCCTGTAAACGTTTCATTTCCGCTTGCAGTTTCTGTTGGTCTTCACGGAATGAGCTTCGTTGACTCTGTTCCGGTTTTGTCAGGACTGACGTTAGTTCTTTTTCTGTGAAAAAAGTTCCACCCCATTTGGCAGAGGATTCAATTTCTTCAGCCGTCAATGCCCGATCATACAGACGCGCTTTGCTGATGACTCCCTTTAAGAGTCGATTCCCGCCGGGAGATCCGTGTCGCAGACCAAACAGGACTTCCGTTTTTCCAGATGAAAACGGCTGTAAATGTTGCGATTGGTAGGCAACCCCATAAGGCGCTCCATTGCGATAAGCGGCGATTTTTCCATCCGCATGATAGACCAGGGCAATCTGTACTTCTTTTTCTGATGCATTTTGCTCTCGTGGTCCTTGTAGAGATTTCGTTCTGCGGAAGTGATTGCTGCCCGCCAGCCAATGCCCCGGCTGTTGCTCGCCAAAGACAATCGCATCAAAGATGGCACCACCTACGGTCTGCACACTCATCACACCCCCGCCTCGCTGATCGAGGTTCGTCAGCTTCACCCAGGCTTCGAGTGTCTTCTCTTTTAGATTCTGACTGAGTGGTTCTGTTTTCAGGAAAGACTGATTACCGTCAAGTACCAATCCCTGATTGGTCTGTTGCGCAGAACCCTGCAATGTTCCTTTCAAGCCTCCCACCTGATCCTGAGTACTTTTCTGAAAGTTCCAGGCAGCGATAGGGGACGAGAATGATGGGAGTGAATCTGGTTTTTCTTGCGTTGAGCGTGACGCCATCACCCGCAGGCGAGCCTCCGACTCCAGCTTAAAGAGCGCCGCGTGAACTCCCCGAAGTTTTTTCTCAATTTGTGCCAGTTTTTGTTTTGCCTGTTCATACCGGGTATCGGGAAGGTCGCGTTCGCCATGATTGACACCGGAGAGCGATGCAGCAAACTGGTAGTATTCCTGCTGGCTGATGGGATCAAATTTATGATCGTGACAGCGGGCACAATTGACCGTCAAGCCCAGAAACGTTTGGCCGACAACGCCGATGGTGTCCTCTAACTCATCCTGGCGCATCGTTTCCCGCATCGTCTTGCTCTGAGGAATCACCACATCATGCGGTCCTGCAACCAGAAAACCGGTGGCGATGATCGATTGCGGGTTTGAAGGCTCCAGCAGATCGCCGGCCAACTGCAATCGGACAAATTGATCGTAAGGCAGATCTTGATTGAATGCGCGAATCACCCAATTCCGATAATGCCAGGCATTACTGCGTGGCTGGTCCCGCTCAAAACCATTGCTCTCACCAAAACGAACCACATCCAGCCAATGGCGCGCCCAGTGCTCTCCATAATGAGGAGACGCAAGTAAACGATCTACCAACGTTTCATAAGCGTCAGAGGCGGTATCATTCACGAACGCTTCCACTTCTTCCGGCTCGGGTGGTAATCCGACGACAGAATAATAAAGACGCCGAATTAAAGTTCTGCGATCTGCGCGAGGCTGGGGTTGAAGACGATGTTCTCGGAGACCTGCCAGAATAAATGCGTCTATCGAATTTCGAGGCCACTGCTTCTCTTGAATCGGAGGGACGACAGCCTGACGTAATGGTTGCAATGACCACCAGTCATAACCGCCCCGTTTCTTTGTCGATTTGCTGAAAGGATCTATCGGATCAGTGCCCCAAGGAGCGCCCGCCTGAATCCATTGTTTGAAAATCTGTTTCTCTTCATTCGAGAGTGGGTGTTCCGGCGGCATCTCGTCTGAGTCGATATAGCTCCAAACCAGACTTTTATCAGGTTTACCCGGCTGCAAAGCGGGGCCACTTTCCCCTCCTTGATAAGCGGTGGCACGACTGGAAAAATTGAAGCCTGCTTTAGCATCGAGGCCCGCATGACATTCCAGGCAACGACTGGCAATTAAAGGCGCAATCACGCGATCAAAGTCGGCCTGATAGGTTGCCTTTTTTTGAAAGAGATCGTCTGCCTGACAGAGTACTGCTGACTTCAGCCAGAGTATCGTAATCAATACCATCACTAATCTAACTCTTGCGCTCATAGCAAGATGCTTTCTTGATGGGACTCGCGATGCCCGTGATATTGTCATCTTTCAGGAACGAGTTTGATCATTCTCGTTCCTGACTGTTTCGTTATTCCACTATTGAATTCTATTCCATATATGAATTCATTGTCAACGAGCGACCCAATGGTAAATCCGAAAAACTGATACAACCATACTATATCATAATTGTCCTCAGCATATCAGAGGGCGAATTGAGGGTTGATGGGGTCCATTCAGTCATAACCGTTCCGATCGCTATGATCGCTGTTTTTACGGTGAACAGTCTACCCGGCTCATCAGACGTCGCAGTCAGGAGTTACCCTCAGACTCCAGGCCAGAATCATTTGACATCTTACTTTCGCGACCTAACTTAAACATAGACCGTCAACAATGATGCATGAAATGGATTCGACTAATGACATGCACCAGAGACCAAAGTGGGAAACATGCTTTCTGCGATTCTGACTTTGAGTTGACATGACAAATTAAGAAACCCTTGCTCTCCCGGCCTGCAATTAAGTTAACCAAACCTGTTCCCAGATAAAACGATTGCGATAAAGAAGCAATTTTGTGGTACGCAAATAGATCAACGTTTTATTCAAAACGAGTCGCGTCAAAGCTCAGCTCGATGTTCGGAACCACCTTAAGGCCATTAGATGAATAGTCCACTCGTAGCAAATGATAATCCCATGCCACAACAGCAATCCGTGCATGGTAGTTATAATATGGACTCTTCGCTGATTCTGAAGGAACTGCTTGCGCTTTCAGCCGAACAGGAAAACCTTTCTCTCGAGTCTGCCGAGACAGACTATATTGATCAGGTCATCGCGCGTAAACACTTGCGAAAATTGCTGACTGCGCTTCAGGCACGCGATGCCGCCACTTTATGCCATTCCAGGCGTGTCGCTTTTCTGGCAAAGGGAATGGCAACGAATTTAGGCTGGGAGGGAATCCACCTGAAACAACTGGAAATCGCCGCTTTACTACACGATATCGGAAAAATTGGTGTTCCGGATCACATCCTGTTCAAGCCCGGTAAACTGACATCGGATGAAATTGAACTGATGTCACATTACCACAATATCGGTCTGGATGTCCTGCAGGCATGCGGCACTGATAACGAAGTCTTGACGATTTTATCACAAACACGCTATCACTTCAGTGGTGCCACCAATGGCTATCAATATATCGGCAGTGATGTCCATCAGGGTGCACGCATCCTGGCCATAGCAGATGCTTACGACTCTCTGGCAAGCAATCAGGTTTATCGATCCGGAAAAGGACATGATGAAATCATGGCCATTCTGATGGAATCCGCGGGTACACAATTTGATGGGAACATCGCAGGTGCGCTTTCACGCTGGGAACAAAATGAACAAGTTGCTTTCCACAACGCATTACTGGAAGTCAACCGACTCTATGAACCTAAGCAACTTAATGAACGTGAAGCTCAAGAAGTCAATTTGGTTAGTAACATTTTTTCATATCTGTTTCAGATTGAGAGCTTGTATGACGGTTTTTATATCGTTAATACCGATTTTCAGTTTGTGCTCTTCAGTCCGGGTCTGGAAAAACTGACCGACTTCAATGCGATCGAGCTCCTGGGAACCGCGTGGACCAAAAACAGTTTACCACTCACCAATACGGAAGGAGCCAGCCTTAACTCTGCCGATTGTTCGATGAACCGAGTGATTACAAATGGTAAGCCAATGACTTCCGAATTCATGCTGGAACGTCCGGGCGGTCGTCTGATTAATATCGAAGTTCAGTCGGTTCCGATGTTTGGCGATGACGGGCATCTGGTGGGCGTTGCAGAAATTTTTCGAGACTTGTCTCGTGGTTTAAAACGCCCTCAGGAATTCAACGATCTCAAACTGGCAGCCAGTATGGACGCGTTGACGTCTGTTGCCAATCGAGGTGAATTGGAAACCCAACTGGCAATCATGTTGAGCAGGTTCAATAAAGAACAAAACCCTGCTCCATTAAGTATTATGTTTATTGATGCCGATCACTTTAAAAACATCAATGACACTTTAGGACATTCCATTGGTGACGATGTTCTGATCGAAATGGCACGGTTATTTCAGCATGAAACCTACTCGGGAGAACTGGTTGGTCGTTACGGCGGGGAAGAATTTGTGATTATCTGTCCGGAGACCGACTTGAAACATGCGGTAAAAAAAGCAGATCGTTTAAGGCTGGCGCTTAGTAACCTGAATATGGAAAGTTTGAATCAAACACCACTGACCGCCTCTTTCGGAGTTGCTGAAGTCGAAGCGGGAGACACAGTGGAAAGTTTGTTTCGCCGCTCTGACAAAGCCTTATACAATGCTAAAGAAACGGGCCGAAACCGGGTTTGTTCGTTGACCAATCAACAGGCACTGACAGGAGCCGTCCCCCAACTCACTGATTCAGAAGAGACAGCCGTTGATGCAATGGATTTTGAACAGTCTTTCAATGCTTGCATCTCATCAGACATTATCGTTTATAAACTGGGCGGCTTCGTAAATGACAATGGTGCCCACCTGACAGAGGTGAGGACAAATCGGGCAGTATTGCGACTTGGAAAATCAGGCTTACTCCCTTTCTGGGGAAAAACAGATGACCGCCAGCCAGTTCAAGTGGAAATAGAATTTGGCTCTGTTTCTTCAAATACATCTGCAACGACCACGAGTCGGGCCTCGACACCCCTGGTAGAAATCACCATTACCATTTCTCCTCTGGGATGGGTCAAGAAACCAACCCTGTTCCAACGACGCGCGAATCGAGTTTTCAGACTCTTAAAAGACTACTTTTTAGCGGAATAGTTTTCCCCAGCCCAAAACCAGCAAATCCCGCCACTTTCATACGGAATCGCTCTCGGTATTCCTGCGATTGTTAAAACAGGTAAGCCAGCCTGAATTTCCGAATTATGCCGATTAATCCGATTTTTGAATATCAAACGATTATATCTGTCTTACGCCCCCTTATAATCAGTAAGACAGGAAAAACCTTACACAGTGGTATTAGACGAGTCCGATAAAACCAGCGTATGGATTAACAATCAATCTGCGCATGGTGGCTGAAAAGTGGACTCCAAAATTTCAAACGACTTCAATCAATTTTTTAAGTTGATCACAGAATTCCGATTTCTGTATTGCGCTGTTCTCATCCCAATTCTGTCTGTACTTACGGGCTGTGCCAGCACAGAGTGTAGTTACGAAGAAACGTATTCTCCCATCTCCAGCCGTGTCAAAAAATGCTTTCTATTTCATCAAGATAAATGTTCTCCGCATCCTTATCGTTCTTTGGACGGTTATCAAACCGATCTTGATAAATTAATGGTCAAACATGCTGCAAAAAAATGCGCCAAACAGTCATTGAAAACGCTCGCTTGTGACTGCAAAGAAAAGCCATCCAAGGCCTTCCGCGATGGATATCAGCAAGCCTACATTGATATCGCCTTAGGAGATTCGGGAGAAGTTCCACCGGTTCCACCAGAAGAGTATTGGGCTGCCCATTATCGAACTCCCGTCGGTTATCTTGAAAGCCAGCAATGGTTCACAGGATACAAACTGGGGGCTGAACACGCTCTGGCCGATGGACGATACGACTATAACGAAATTGCAACTCCCTATTCCCTGGTAGGCTGGGATCAATCCCAGTCAGGTTACTGGGGCGAAAACACGAACGATCAGCAATTTCCCACCGAGCCGGACACCAATCAGAAGCAACTTTTGCCTGCACCGCTGAGTAACTCTCAACACACTCCACCAGCACCCAGAGTAATTTTACCGCCGACACCCGGACATCAACGGGAACAACACTTACAACCAATTCCACAACGCAGCAATTCTGAACGCACGCAGAAATCGCCACTGTTACAGCAACAGCAAATTCGCCCGGCGTTGCCTCGACAACAGATTCACAACCCGCAACCGTTAGTGGCCCCACCGTTCGTGGCCCCTCCGTTAGTGGCTCCCAAGCCTCCGGTTCGAATCCCCTTGCCTGCCCCTGCTGCCAACAAACACCGTCCAGAAACACAGCACTCTAAGCCACCAGTATATATTAATGATGATCCCCCACCTAATCCGTACTCATTACAGTCGTATCCTTATACACCACTACCCAAAAGTCAGACGCAAACAAACCATCACAGATCTTTAGAGCAATCAGGCGCAGCCCATCGCCTGCTGCGTTTTCCCGATCGTCGAGATTATGGAAACAGATATTAATATTAATCAGTGTGATTAATATCGGAGACAGCATGTTTTCAAATGCGGATCTAAACAAAGGATCCAGACAATAGAATGATGCAACATTTCAAGAACATGATTATCGAATTAAAAGGTTCGATCAGAATGCAGAAACCTTCCTTATCAATGCCTGAAAGTGTCTGGCATATTCTCTGCGCGCTGTTCTTGACGGTGATCTTGAATGGATGTGCTGCCATTCACCCGATCAAAGGAGTTCCTGCGCAGTACATTCCGTCTGAATACAAGGCGGAAGTGCGTTCTGGAAAAGAAACCATCGATCTTTCACTCTTGAGACAACCGGCGCCAACACACTACCTGCTAGATTCCGGAGATGTACTGGGAGTTTACATCGAGGGTGTATTGGGGCAATTCAGAGAAGTACCCCCGGTACATTTCCCTCAGACACAGGAAGTGGCACCCTCTCTCGGTTATCCGATTCCCATCCGTGAAGATGGAACGATTTCACTTCCGCTGATCGGTAACGTGTTTGCCAGAGGCCTTACACTAAATCAACTCGAAGAAACAATCCGACGCAAATATACAACTGAAAAGGGTATCTTAAAAGTAGGACGCGACCGAATTCTGATCAGCCTCCAGAGACCACGCTCTTACCGTGTCCTTGTGATTCGTCAGGAAAACGCCAATGATGTTGTTGGTGGTGGTGGCGGCGTTCTAAATATCGGAAGATCAAAACGGGGCACAGGTCGCGTTGTCAACCTGCCCGCCTACAATAATGATGTCCTGCATGCCCTGGCTGAAACAGGCGGACTACCAGGACTGGATGCAGAAAATTCGATCTACATTATTCGAGGCGCCGCACATAAGTTGAATCATTCGATCTGCCCACAACCCGTTCATACAGGCTCAACCTCGCCTCGGAATTCCAATTCACCACAAAATATTCGACAGGTTTCTGATTCGTATACGCCAATTCCGAATTCCAATGGAGGCCAGATAGATCCTTCGTTTCAGGTTGGTCAACCACTCTATTCAAGCGACGGTGGAACGTTCTACGGTGACTCTATGGCTCCGACCATCAATAATGATTCTACAATGCAAAGATCGGGAATTATCAAAATCCCCATTCGTTTGAGCCCGGGAGAACAGGTTCATCTGACACCGGAAGAAATTATCCTGCATGATGGCGATGTGGTGTTTATTGAATCACGCGACACTGAAATTTTCTATACAGGCGGTTTATTGGGTGGCGGACAATACACACTGCCTCGCGATTATGATCTGGATATCCTGGGGGCAATTTCGATTGCACAGGCGGCAGGAACCGGAGGGAGCGACAGATCAAGCGGGGGCCCCTCTGCATTGAATCAGGATGTCACAATCAGTGCCAGCAATGCCATCATTCTCAGGCAGCTTCCCAACGGAACACAGTTGCCGATCAAAGTCGATCTGTACGAAGCAGTCCGTCACCCCAGTCAACGCGTTCTCATACAACCCGGCGACTATGTCATCCTGCAATATACAAAGTCTGAAGCAATTGCAGCCTTTATTGAACGCCACCTGCTCGAAGGTGCTCTGTTTGGGCTGGCAGCATCCAACCTGCAATCGGGGGGTGGAAATCGCTGATCGTATAAGACAGATTGATTCCGTTCCGTTGAAATCCTGAACGAGTCTCACTTCTTGCGAATAATAAAACCTTGTTTTTCATTCGGATCAGCCAGATAGACACGGCCGGAATTCATCTTTTTTTTGTCCCTCGCGCCACGTGCTACCAAAAGCAGCTTGTCAGTCACTCGCTCTACTCCCAAACTGCAATCGATGTGATGCTTGGCGATGAACTTAAAGTTGGCATCTGCTTTGAGAAGTTCCGTGCCATAACAGCCAAACCACCATTGATTGTCTGCAAAGGTGGCCGTTTGAATTCCCAGAAGAGTGTACCCGCTTTTCAAAACATGTTTTTTGACAAATTTGAAGTTCACGTCATATTCATAAAGATAGTTCTCATTTATCCCTTTTGGGAGACCACCCACGACAATGAACTTACCCTGATGAGAGGCAATTCCCCCTGCACCATAAATCACTTCGGGGGTCTGATGCTTGGCAATCAATAAAAGTTTTTTCGCATCATACACATAAACCCAGGAATCTGACTTTCCCTCCGGATGATTGAATGCACCAAAGTTAACAGCTACAAAGACTTTTCCATCCTGATAGCAGAGATCTCCATGATGATTCCCCACAGGAATTTTCAGTAGAACCTTGCCAGAGGCATTGGTCTTTACCAGTTCGGTTGTAAAACTCCAAAAAATATTACCCTGGCCATCAATGCAAACACCTTGTAAATGATGTGGATAAACTCCCTCACATTGTGTGTTTGAATATGTTGTTTTCTTCTGTTCTGATTTCGTTTGTGCCGCGGCCCGACGTTCTGAAACGAGACCGCATACCAGTATCAAGATCAAAACAAAAATATCGATTCGTAGTTTCATTTCAAATTAGTCTCCCTCAATCGACCAAACTCTCAGGCAATAATCGATTAGATTTCGCAAACAGCAATATTCCACAATCTTGAAATATATCTTCGACATTCAATCTGCCGAGATCATATCAGGACCATCCCCGGCCCTTTTTTCATAAGTCCCTTTTGATGATTTGACATATTTTGTGAATCCAAGTTCTCCCAGGCGCTTGTCATCATTTAACGTCCGCTTAGCCTGGGCGTCAGACCATTTGCCGGAAAAATAAGCGGCCGTGATGACTTTTTTTACCGCTTCACCCGTTTCAGGATGTTCGGTTAATATGGGATCACTCATTTTCTGTATGACTTCAAAACGTTCGCCCGGAGTCCCATCCGGGGTAATTACCTCATATACATAAGTAGGCATCGCTACTTTTTTACCTCTCGACTCTGCAAGGATATGATTCAGAATCAGCCAAAAATTACTTTGAGGCCGGATTCCCCCATAACTGTTCTTAACAGCTTACATTTATATTGGCATACCCGACACAGGGGAAACCAGTGAAAATCAGATTACTTTTGCTTTTTCCCGGAGCAAAACCCACAGGAATCACCAAAAACAAGGCTCATCTTGCCAAATTAAATAGATCCAGGACTGCATTACCTGCCTAATGAGCTGGATGTTGAAATGAGCCCTCAAACCTCGCAACAGGGACAGATGGTGATCGATTCTCCCTGAATGCGATCATATCGAATCAAAAAGGGGATGCAAAGGACCGGTTTTTGAACTTGATCCTTGAGAATTAGTGACTGGTATTGCTGGACCTGGCCAGATAGAATCTGTTAGCATCATCTATTGCTGAACTCAAAAATAGATACGTAAGTACACAAGCCCGATATTTTTTAAGCAGGAGAGTCGACAGTGCAAGTTGCGATTACTTGTCGTCATGGTAGTGTTTCAGATGGTCTTCGTGATTATATTACTGGAAAGTCTGAGAAGTTATTGAAGTACTTCGAAAGGGTAACTGCAATTCAAGTAACGATCGATCAGGGTCAAAACCAGAATCGAGTCGAAATTCTCGTTGATGCAGAACATAAGCATAATTTTGTGGCCCATGCGGAAGGGGATGAAGTTAAACCAAACTTTCAGTCCGCTTTGCATAAAATGGAACATCAAATAAAAAAATATAAGGAAAAAATTCAGGATCACCGTCGAGATCGTCCGCTGAATGAAATCGTAGAAAATCAAATTGCGGAGTCAGAATCCGAAGCGGAATAATTCCTGAATCGTCACAACGCTTTTTTCAGCGTGACGAAGAGACTGTCTTTAAGAGAAGCACCGTGTGATCAGCCTGGAAAGATTCACCTCTGATTGAGTATTCCCAGGCTGTAACGATTTACAATAACGTCTTGCGTCATTACCGCAGAGACTGATTTTTTTGCAGATGTAGTTAGAAGGAAAGAATACATGAAGTTAACAGACTTCGTGGTTTCGGAAGCCATTATTCCGGAATTGAATGTAACGACCAAAGAAGAAGCGATTCGCACCATGGTCGCAAGTCTTAAAAATGCAGGCAGCATCTCACCTGATGATGAGGAAGGTATTGTCTCTGCGATACTAAAACGGGAGGAACTTGGCTCCACCGGGATAGGAAACGGCGTTGCCGTCCCGCATACCAAACATTCCTCTGTTGAAAACCTGACTGCCGCGGTTGCGCTTTCTCCCGAGGGAGTCGACTTCGCCAGCCTGGATGGTGAGGATGTCTTTATACTATTTTTACTGATTTCACCTCTGGATCGTCCTGGAGATCACTTACGCGGGCTGGAAAATATTTCCCGCCACTTGAGGAATCAAAACTTCTGTAAGTTTCTCCGCCATTCAAAAAATATTGAAGATATTGTTGAATTACTCAACGAAGCTGACAGTAACCAGCTGGACTGAGTAGCGAGGCATCACAGTTAGGAAGAAACTGGTCCAATTCAGATTACAGCTGGTCCCAAAGCCGGACATTGATTCTGAAAATCGGAAGATGTGCTTCGCTCGGGCTCATTACTGGTTGAACAAAGAGGAAAGGGGTAATTACGAGATCTTACTGAAAATGTCATCATTCCTGAATGAGACATGGTTTGATTTTCAGGTTGCTTGAGTAGTTATCAATTGTGCCATGCAAGAATCTGTTTGCCGCCAGATCGTCATTGTCAAAATGAAGCAAGGGCTTCACCTTCGCCCCATTTCGGAAATTGTCAGAATCGCCCGGCTCTATAAATGCGATTTTAAAATTAAAAATGGGAATCTCGCAGGAGATGCCAAAGAGGTCTATGACTTGCTGGAGCTCAAGGCTTTACCTGGAACCGAGCTTGTTTTGGAAGCAAATGGAGATGATGCCAGTAAGCTCATGGAAGAAATCGTTCAGTTTTTTGAATCAGGATATCAAAAATTCGAAGAAGTCGACTGATCCATCTAAATAACCCCCGTATCCTCCGACTGAGTGGTGTCCCACCAGTTCCCTGTCTGTTGGAAAGCGCCCTACTAGGCTCTAATTGAATGCTTGTTAAACGTGGAATTGCAGTCTCACCGGGAGTGAATTTCGGCCCCGCGCTCATTCTGGGGACCGAGGACTTTCGCATTCCGCGACAATTTGTCAGTGTGAATGCGATCGAGACTGAAATCGCACGTCTCAGGACAGCCATGGATGCGGTCTGCGAAGAAATCGCTGAAAATGAACGGCTGGCCTCTGATAAACTGGGGGTACAATACGGGGCCATCTTCGCTGCTCACTTACAAATGGTCAGCTCACCACGACTGAAAGACGAGATTGAAACCTTAATTCGTGAAAAATGTTACTCGCCCGAACACGCATCCAGTCGAGTTTTTCGACGCTACACGAAACTCGTCCAACATCTCGGCGATAATTATCTCGCAGAACGTGCCAGCGATATTATCGATCTGGAAAAAAGACTGCTCAAACAGCTGCTCGGCGAAAAAAGGGAAGAACTCTCTAATCTGACAACACCCATTATTGTTCTGGCAAACAACCTCACTCCCAGCGAAACAGCCAGCCTCGCCAAAGAATTCGTGCTGGGATTTGCTACAGAAGTGGGTGGTCGAACCAGTCATACAGCCATTCTTGCCGGGGCATTGGAAATTCCAGCTGTAGTGGGTCTGGGCGAGTTTCTCTCTGATATCTCTGGTGGCGAAACGGTCATTGTGGATGGCAATAACGGCGAAGTCATCATCGACCCGGATGAAGAAACTCTGGAAAAGTATCGCGATACCGGTGAGCGTCAACGATCAATGGCAGCCCGGTTAGCATCCCGGCGAAAAATCCGTTCTGAAACAAAAGACAGTATTCGAATTCATGTGATGGGCAATATTGAGTTTCCCAATGAAGTCGAACATTGCACGGAACGTGGTGCGGATGGAATTGGCCTGTATCGCACCGAATTTCTTTATCTTCAATCGAACACAGAGCCTACTGAACAAGTTCACTACGATGCTTATTGCAGTGTCGTGAAGGCCGCCCAAAACAGACCCATCGTGATCCGCACACTTGATCTGGGAGCCGATAAAATTCCCAGAGGTTACAGGTATTTAGCCAAAGAGGGCATGAACCCGGCACTGGGCCTGCGGAGTGTTCGACTCAGCCTGCGCGACTTGCCTTTATTCAAAACTCAGCTCCGGGCAATCTTTCGCGCTGCAGTCCACGGTGACGTCCGCATTATGTTTCCGCTCATTTCCACACTCTTAGAATGGCGCCAGGCCAAAATGATCGTGGGCGACGTCCTGGAAGACCTCGAAGAGCGAGGAGTCGATTTCAACCCGAATATCCCCATTGGAATGATGGTAGAAGTCCCGGCTGCTGCACTTCTGGCTGAAGAATTTGCTGAGGAAGTTGACTTTTTCTCCATTGGGACAAATGATCTAATTCAGTATACTCTAGCCGTCGATCGGTCTGATCCTGCGGTATCATCGTTATACAACTCATCAGATCCTTCGATTTTAAGACTCATTAAAATGGTTGTGCACGCAGCGGATAAGAAAAATATCCCGGTCACAGTCTGTGGTCAAATGAGTTCTGACCTGAAGTCAATCCCCTTATTGGTCGGCATGGGAATTCGACAGATCAGTGCGACACCACTGGCGATTCCGGAAGTAAAAGAAGTCATCAGACATCTGACAATAGAACGGGCTGAGGAGATCACCGCACATGCGATGACGATCGATGTTGCCCGTGATGTAGAAAGTTATTTACGAGGAGAACTGTATAAAATATGTCCTGACCTGTTTGATGAAGAAATGCCTCTGTGACTGAGCAGAGTGTTATAAAGCTTCAGACAGCCAGTACACATCAATCACCTGATTAGTATAGATGATTCAAGTTTGTATTAATCGTCACAATTCAACGTTTACATTTTGTAGTTGACTCCAATCATTTAGAACTGAAATGAATCAACTGCCATCCATATTGCCTCGGCGGCGAGTGGATCGAGTAAGAACTAATTCAATCAAGACGAAATGTATTAAAAATCATTTCCTGGCACTGAAATCGATCACCTGTGATTAGAACGTGGAAAAGTACTGGGAACCTTGCAAGCATAACGAGTCTATCGTATGCACCAGGTTCTACCTTTCTACTTTCTGACTGTTCACAACGGTAACAGCATGAATAAAATGTTTGCAAAATTAAAACAACCAGTTCGTAAATCGGCTCAGGCCAATTTACGGCGGCCTGCTGCAGATTTTATTCCGCAATTTCAGAGTCAACAAGGAACCCCCGAACCTGTTAGGACGGTCTGTTTTTCACATCAGTTTCATAACATTAACGTGCCGCACTATGAATTGCGCCACGTTACCTTTGAACCTGACAATGATGAAATCAGAGTAAAACCAGCCCCAACCGGATCAGATTTCCTTCGAGACATTAATCAGGAAATGGTTCGACTCATCAGTCGCATCAAGGAAACACTCTTTGATTGTGTTTGTGCCGTTTCAATTCGAAGAAACACAACACACTTAAAGAAACCGGTCTGTCCCTGGATGATCCATCCAGACAGCAGACTACTGACTGACACTACTATGAAAATCATCCAACAGATGTGCATAGAAAGTCCGTCACTCCAGCGACAGATGAGGAATACATCATTCGTCGTGTAACACGACAAAGGGTATTCCATGAAAAAGGAAATGCTGATTAATGTCCTCCAACCGGAGGAGAGTCGAATCGCCATTGTAGAAGATGGTATTCTAGAAGAACTTTATGTAGAACGAAACAGCCTCGAAAACCTGGTAGGTAATATCTACAAGGGGAAAGTGGTCAATATTGAGCCCAGTATTCAAGCTGCTTTCGTAGATTTTGGTGTCGGCCGCAATGGCTTCCTGCATGTCAGTGATATCGAACACCAATACTACAAACACCTCAATGAAAAAGAAGATAAAAACGGCAAACCATCACAGGAAAGAAACCCAAAAGGGCGCCGTGTGAATGAGAGAAGTGTTGCCAATAAACCTCCCATCCAGGAAATCCTGAAACGAGGCAGTGAAGTCCTGGTGCAGGTCATCAAGGAAGGGCTCGGAAACAAAGGCCCTACACTGTCGACCTATATCAGTATTCCCGGACGCTACCTGGTGATTATGCCCGGGCTGCAGCGAGTGGGCATCAGTCGTAAAATTACGGATGAAGATGTCCGACGTCAATTACGAGCCATCCTCACTGTATTGGCTCCGCCTCCCGGACTTGGGTTCATTGTTCGGACCGCGGGGATAGATCGGTCGGCAGAAGATCTCAAGCGAGATTTAAATTATCTACTCCGACTATGGGGAACAATCGTAGGCCGCATCAAAAAGTTGCCCGCCCCCGTAGAGATTTACTCGGAAAGCGATATGATGATCCGGACGATTCGTGATATCTATAATAGTGAAATCGATACACTTTACATTGACGAAGCGACTGCATATCAACGCGCCAGAGACTTCATGAAAGTCGTGCTTCCCAAGCACGTCAATCGGATTAAACATTATACCGGCAACGATCCGATTTTTTATAACAGTAACCTCGATGACGAAATCTGCAGCATTCAAAATCGACATGTCCCCATGAAAGGCGGAGGGTCGATCGTCATTGACCAGACCGAAGCCCTGGTCGCCATTGATGTCAATAGTGGTAATTATCGTGCGGATGACAATGCAGAAAAAACTGCATTCAAAGTGAATATGAAAGCGGCAGAAGAAATCAGTCGCCAGATCAGACTCCGAGACCTGGGCGGAGTGATTGTGATTGACTTTATCGATATGCGGGAAGAAAAACATCGACGCTCTGTTGAACGCAGATTAAATGAACTCGTCAAACGAGACCGCGCCCGGACCAAAGTTCTCCGAATCAGCCCCTTCGGCCTGATTGAAATGACACGGCAGAGAATCAGACCTTCTCTACGAAGAAGCATGTATGAAGATTGTCCGTCATGTCGGGGAACAGGTCAGGTGAAAACCGCAGAAAGCATGGCCATCGAAGTCATGCGGACTCTCATGACGACTGTGAATAAGAAAAAGATTTCACGAATCGTTTTGAATGTTCATGAAAATGTGGCGAATTATTTGAATAATAAAAGGCGAAAAGATATTACGAATCTGGAAGAATCAGCGAAAAGCGCCATCATAATCAACGCCCGTACAGATGTCGAGCCGGAGCATTTAATCGCGCGTTGTTACGACGATATTGGAAATGAAGTGAATTTCTAGTCGATTCTGACTCGAAATTTCAAAAGTGACACTTTACAATGCCCTGCTCGCTATCCGCGTCAATGACACGGATTCTGCGCCTCACGGCCTCGCTGATTCAAGACGCGGCATGAAGCCTGGGGGGGTTAACTATCTATTAACAATGGCATTGCGCTATTGATTCTGAATACAAATCGGGTTGATCTTGAGATCCCAATCCGACTTCAGCAAATTATTGATCAAAGTGTAAGTAGAAAAGAAGGTTTGAGGATGTTTGCAGTAATCGAAGATGGCAGCCACCAACATCAGATTCAGGAAGGAGATATCCTGACCATTGACTATCGTGCTACAGCAAAAGAAGGTGATTCCATTACTTTCGAAAGCGTTCTGCTTGCCAATGGTGGTGGAGCCAGCTGTATTGGTGCACCTCTCATTGAGGGAGCTTCTGTAGAAGCGGAAGTCGTTCTGCCGGAAGTTAAAGGCGAAAAGCTCGAAATCCAGAAACTTCGACGTCGAAAAAATTCCCGCCGCCATACAGGACACCGTCAGAAATACACAACCGTTCGCATCAACTCGATCAATGTACCCGGGTTGGAAATCGTGGAACCAGCAGCAGAAGAGCCCGAACCAGCAACTACTGAAGGCTAAGGAACTCAGTTCCCAGGCATTGCTGAGCGATAAAAACCGCGGGGAACACGTACATTAGAATACATCAGAGCCTTGCATCGTCAAGCTCCCTGAAATTTCATTTCAGGGAGCTTTTTGCGTATCCGGGTATGACTGTCTACCGACTTTTCCACTGCCTGTCATTCAAAACGGGGTTGACCAAAAACGGTTATTCCGCGTAACTTTACGCAGTTTTTGCGATCTATTCAGCAGAGGAATCTACTTTTGTTCCAGACCGCTGATTCAAAAAACAGTTCCATAATGTGCCAAGGATATTCTGATGCACTTGTTTTTTTCTGTGGGCGAACCCAGTGGTGACCAGCATACCGCGCACCTCATTCATGAAATTCGTAATCGCCGTCCAGACGCGCGCTTCTCAGCATTTGGAGGACCGGAAATGCAAGCCGCCGGTTGTGAGCTGGAAGTACGACTCACCGACTATGCAGTGATGGGAATTTTTAGTGTTTTGCCACTGATTTTTAAATTCATTCAGTTGCTCAAACAGGCAGGCCAGTTTCTCGAAACACAACGCCCTGATGCCGTAATCCTGGTTGATTTCCCCGGCTTTAACTGGTGGATTGCCAAAAAAGCAAAGTCGCTTGGCATCCCTGTTTTTTATTATTTGCCTCCCCAACTCTGGGCCTGGGCTCCCTGGAGAATTAGACGCGTTCGTAAAAATATAGATTATGTCCTCTCTGGATTACAGTTTGAAAAACAATGGTATGAATCACGTGGCGTCAAAGTAGACTACACTGGTCACCCGTTTTTTGATGAAGTGGCCTCCAGGTCGCTTGATCAAGGCGTGCTGGACGAACTCTCGCAATCCGGGGAAAAAATCGTCGGCATCCTGCCGGGCTCGCGGACAAGCGAAGTCAACTATAACTTTCCAGTGATGTTGCGCATCATTCGTCAACTTTCACAACAGTTTCCGAATTCGGTATTTCCCGTTGCCTGCTATAAAGAATCTCACCGTGAACTCTGCAAAAAATGGATAGAACAACAAGCGGCAACAGACCTTCCCATAAAGCTCTATTTGAAAAAATCATCCGAAGTCATCGAAGCGGCTCAATGTTGTCTGATGGTCTCAGGATCAATCAGCCTCGAGTTACTGGCGAGAAAAACGCCGGCCGTTGTGATATACCGCAGTCATTGGGGCATGTATGTTATGGCGAATCTCTTAATTACCTGTAAATATATGTCGCTGCCAAATCTCATTGCCAATCGAGAATTGATGCCCGAATTTCCTTCCGTAGGATCGCCCGAAAAAGATATCGCAAAAATAAACGCCATTCTCAGTGACTGGCTCTGTACTCCACTTTCTCTGGAGCGTGCCCGAAATAGACTCATCTCTCTCTACCAGGAAACCGTGATACCTGGGGCCTCTGCGCAGGCTGCTGAATCAATTTTGCGCCACGTTGAGACAGAGCCTCAACAAAAAGTAGCAGCCTAGTAGACATTTGGACCGCAGAGTGGGCTCTGTTTTCTGTTAAATAAGACACAAAACAACGACTTTCCAATGAGAATTTAGGGAACATCCAATTGTTTGTTTTGTGTACATGGTCCTCATGAAATCCCCTCGTTAGAATCATCGGATATGAGAATACAGACAGGTTATCAGCAAAAAACCGCTTTTGGCTGAAGAGAACCTTTCAATCTGAAAAGCATCTTGGATTATCGGGACTACATATACTAATGGGAAAAAAAACGATTCGGATTGGAATTGTTGGCGCCGGGGCAAATACAAAAAGTCGCCACATTCCGGGATTTCAAGCTCTTGAAGATGTCGAAATTGTGGGTGTCGTAAACTCCACGCCTGCCTCGACAGAAAAAGTCGCACGAAAATATGGTATTCCACAAACTTATTCTTCCTGGCAGGAGCTGGTCGAAGATCCGGAAATCGATGCCGTCATGATTGGCACATGGCCCAATCTGCACTGTGATATCACCTGCATGGCATTGGAATCAGGCAAGCATGTGCTGACCGAAGCAAGAATGGCACGCAATCTCGCCGAAGCAGAGAAAATGCTGAAATATTCCCAGGCGCGCCCTGATCTGGTTGCACAGGTTGTTCCCAGCCCCTTTGGTCTGAAATGTAATCAGGAAGTCATCAAATTGATTTCGCAAACCTATCTGGGAAACTTGCGCGAAGTCGTTGTGCTGGGAGCCGACGATACCTTTTGGGATTACAGTAATAAATTACATTGGAGGCAGGATAAGGAAATCAGCGGAAACAATGTTCTGACTCTGGGTATCTTACACGAAACCTTAAGCCGCTGGGTACCTCCCACGGAAAGCGTCTTTGCACAAAGCTCCATCTTCGAACCACAACGTCCGTCAGCACACGGTCAGGGGAACGCAGATGTCACGATTCCTGAAAGCCTGCAAGTCGTGACCAGACTGCTCGGAGGAGCAAATGCGATCTACCACTTAAGTGGTTCGATTTTGTTTGGCCCTGGACTTCAGATCCACTTATACGGTGACCATGGAACGATTAAAGTTCAATTCACTCCCGAAGAAAAAATATTTGTCGGGCATCTGGGGGAAGACCAGATGAAGGAAATCCAAATTCCGAAAGAAGAAGAGGGTTTCTGGAGAGTAGAAGCAGAATTTATCGGCGCAATTCGGGGGGAAGAAATCGTCCACTTCACCGACTTTGCCACAGGAGTCAAATATATGGAATTTACAGAAGCGGTTGCCCTGAGTTGTGAAAAAAATGAACCTGTGACCCTTCCTTTGTGACATGTCTCTTAAAGAGCCCTTTGTGACTGACTGGGATTGCCTCAATCATCAATTGATTCGATGATGGAAGGCATAAACTCCAAACCATCAAATTTTTAACCTGATGTAAAATTAGCTCACTTGATGACGCAGAATTATGACAACACCATTTCAACGGGAATTACAGGTAGCGCTTGCTGCAGTCAGGCAGGCATCGCTGATATGTCGCTCGGTTCAGGCTGCGATTACAGATGAAGTGCTGGAGAAACAAGACAAAAGTCCGGTGACTGTTGCAGATTTTAGCAGTCAGGCTGTCATCTGCCGGGCGCTCAACGCTGCATTTCCGGAAGATCCCATCATCGGTGAAGAAGATGCTGCTGAATTACGTCAGACAGAAAATCATGAGTTTCTGGAAAAGATCGTCACAGAGCTGAGTGCTGCCGGCATTCCTGAATCGAATGCTGAAAATACGTGCCGCTGGATCGACCAGGGAGGCGCCAAAGAGTACAGCAGCCGCTTCTGGACTCTCGATCCCATTGATGGAACCAAAGGCTTTTTACGCAAAGAACAATATGCGGTTTCGCTGGCATTAATTATCGACGGTAAAATAGTAGTCGGCGTCCTAGGCTGCCCCAACTTACCTCACCCGGTTAATGAATCGATCAAGGGCACGATTTACTATGCCGTCGCCGGTCAGGGCGCGTTCGCGATTCCTCTGGATCAGGAACAGGCAGCCGTTCCCATTGGTGTGACTTCTACCAGTAATTTTTCTCAATCCCGATTTTGTGAATCGGTGGAATCAGGACACAGTTCACACGGTCTTTCACAACAAGTGGCTGAGAAGCTGGGAATTCAAAAAGAACCGCGGCGCCTCGACAGCCAGGCCAAATATGCTGTTGTCGCCCAGGGAGACGCAGACATTTACATGAGACTGCCCACACGCGTTGGTTATCGAGAAAAAATCTGGGACCATGCAGCCGGAGTTTTGCTCGTAGAAGAAGCAGGTGGCACAGTGACTGACATCAATGGAAAACCGCTGGAATTGAATCACGGATTTGAACTGACTGATAATCAGGGGGTCATTGTGACGAACGGACCATTACACCTCGGCTTGATTGAAACTCTGAACAAACTCGCAACCGACCAGTAACAGGGCGATGAAACAATCACTTCACCTTCGCACCGATCTCCATCTAGCTTATGAATTATTACTGATATGGACTGGCAAATTGTAGTAACGTTCCTAGTTTTGGGAGGAGTCATTGGCTCTCTTACGTTTCTGCGTGCCGGCGCTGATACCATTTTGCTGGGAGGCCTCACCATACTGGTCGTCACCGGCGTGGTGCCATCAAAAGATGCTATTGCCGGTTTTGCCAATGAAGGACTCATCGCTGTTGCGTTTCTGTTTGTAGTCAGTGAAGGAATTCGACAAACTGGGGGAGTCGCCTTCAGCGGACAACAATTATTAGGGCGTCCTAAATCACTAACTGATGCACAATCACGTGTGATGCTACCTTCAGCCATATTAAGTGCATTCCTGAATAACACACCCGTTGTCGCCATGATGATGCCCGTGATTTCTGACTGGGCCAAGAAAATGCGTTTTTCGGTATCTCATCTGATGCTTCCCTTAAGTTATTCAGCCATTCTGGGAGGCTTATGCACGCTGGTTGGCACGAGTACGACACTGGTCGTGGATGGATTGTTGCAAAACGAACCAAACCAGGCTGGCTTATCCATGTTTGAGATCGCCTGGGTGGGATTTCCGATTATGATCGTCGGCCTGATCTACTTACTGGTTTTCTCACGCTGGTTACTGCCAGAAAGAAAACCAGCCATTACCCCCATGGATGACCCGCGAGAATATACGGTAGAAATGGTTGTAGAGCCTGGCTGCCCACTCATCGGCAAAACGATTGAGCAGGCGGGCCTGCGTCATCTTCCCGGCATGTATCTAATGGAAATTGATCGGCACGGTGATGTGATCGCCGCTGTTTCCTCTAATGAACGATTGGCCGCCAATGATCAGCTTGTCTTTGTCGGTGTTGTGGAATCGGTCATCGATCTGCAAAAAATTCCCGGCCTCAATCCTGCCACCGATCAACTGTTTAAACTCTCTGGACCTCGCTCTGATCGCTGCCTGATCGAAGCGGTCGTGTCTGATAGTTTTCGATTTATCAATATGTCCATTCGAACGGCAAAATTCCGCTCGAACTACAACGCCGCCGTGATTGCTGTGGCTCGCAACGGCCAGCGCATCAATAAGAAAATTGGTGACATTGAACTTCAACGCGGCGATACCCTGCTGATCGAAGCCCATCCCTCGTTTATTGACCAGCAAAGAAACTCACGCGAATTCTTTCTGGTCAGCCAGGTTGAAGATTCTACTCCCCCTCGCCATGAAAGAGCCTTGATTGCCCGCTGTATCTTACTGGCTATGATTGTGCTGGTCGCGTTTTTTAATGTCAAAATGATCGTCGCTGCAATGGTGGCAGCCGCTCTGATGACCGCTACGCGTTGCTGTAGTGCTACGGAAGCCAAACGTTCTATTGACTGGGGTGTACTCATCACGATCGCGGCAGGTCTGGGAATTGGCAGTGCCATGGATAGTTCTGGCGCGGACGACGCGATTGCATCATTTTTTGTAAGCGTGGCTGGCAATTCATCTAATACCCCTCTGATCATGCTGGCGATTCTGTCGTTAACCACACTCATCTTTACTAACTTGATAACCGCCAAAGCAACCGCGACTCTGATTTTCCCCATTGCCATCGCTGCTGCTCACTCGTTGGGTGTCGACATTATGCCCTTCGTGATTACTGTGGTGATCTCCGCAGCCGCCTGCTTTGCAACACCCATTGGCTATCAGACCAATCTGATGGTTTTCGGCCCTGGTGGATATAAGTATGGTGACTACCTCCGAATTGGGGGGCCACTGACTTTGATCGTCTGGATTATGACTGTAATCATCGTACCTCTTGTCTGGCCTTTCCATCCGTGATAATGTTACTTTAGCGGCAAGTTGCCGTTTCATTTCGGATTGAAACTAATCTTGGTCATTATCAGGGTTCCACCATGAATCGCCTCTTTTGCTTCAGCATCATTATCTCACTAGTGTTGTCGGCCTCCTTTTTTGCGAACACCCAACGTTTGGGAGCGCAAGAGCCAGCGCCACAAGAGCGTGCCAAACTGGAGCAGCAACTTAAAGAGCTTCAAACTCAAATTACTCAGTTAAAGCAGGATCAAAAAATCAAAAGACCTCTGCTCGCTGATGTCGAGGTCTACGCCAAGGCCGCGGAATGGATTCTCAGACACAACGAATTTTACAAACCCCAATATGTGAAATATACCGATCAGGTTCTCGAAACAGGATTAAAGCGAGCCCAACAACTCAAGGCAGGCACACCGAAGTGGCTGCAGCAAACCGGAACTGTCATCTTCGGCTATTACTCAAAAGTTGACGGTTCCGCCCAGCCTTATGCGATCACCTTTCCCTCAGACTTTAAAACAAAATCGAATCAACGCTGGCCTCTGCATGTGGAACTACATGGTCGTGGCAGTACACTCAATGAAGTTTCATTCATTAATCAAGCCAGCCGCAGGGCACCACGAGAAGGACACAACTGGATCCATCTTGCTCCCTTCGGTCGTATTAATAATGGATGGCGATGGAGTGGCGAAACCGATGTGCACGAAGCCATTGCAGATGTAAGTCAACGTTACATGATCGACAAGAAACGCATTACAATGCGTGGCTTTTCGATGGGGGGCGCTGGTGCCTGGCATCTGGGTCTGCATTACCCTTCTCTCTGGTGTGGAGTAGGCCCCGGCGCTGGATTCGTCGACTTTTATCAGTACCAGAACCACAAAGAAAAACTGCCACATTACCAACACAAAACTCTTCGTATTTATGATTCGATCGATTACGCATTGAACGCAGCCAACGTGCCCGTCGTGACCTATGGTGGTGGTAAGGACAAGCAACTGGTCTCAAGTACCAGAATGGTGGAGAAGGCGAAAGCGCATGACATTAACATCGCACTCTATATCAGCCCGGAAGCGGCCCATCAGGGTCGGATGCCCGCCTTTCAGGATTACCTTGCTGATTTACTGAATCACTCAAAACAGGGTCGCCCTGCCTGGCCCGGAAAAAAACAGATTCGCTTCATCACATATACTCCCAAATTCAATGAGTGCGAATGGCTGACAATCGAAGAACTTGACGAAATGTATGAACCGACTATCGTAGAGGGAGGCATTGAAAAAGAATCGGGAAATCTGGTTCTCAAAACCGAAAATGTAAACGCGCTCTCAATAGCCCGGGATATCGCCTACAAAGTGGAACTGGATGGAACCCTGCTCCCCCTCGAATCGGCCGCAGAAGGCCTGTTACCGCAGGTGTATTATGTGAGAAGCAACAATGGCTGGGATGTTTTAAAATATGAAGACTCCAGAACATTTATCGAAAATCCGGACCAGAAAAAACGACGCAATCTGCAAGGACCCATCGATGATGCGTTTACACTTCCATTTGTCTGCGTGAAAGGCACAGGCAAAGCCTGGAATAATGAACTCCATGAATGGTCTCAGTCAGTTCTGGCTCTGTTTGAAAAAGAATTTGATAAGTGGCTCAGAGCAAAAGTACCAGTCATCAATGATCACGAAGTCAGTGACAAAATCATCGCTGATAAAAATCTGATTCTATTTGGCGATCCGGGCTCCAATTCTCTGATTGCTAAAATCGTCGAAGACCTTCCCATTCAATGGGCCAAAGACCAAATTACTGTCAATGGAAAAAACTACGAGACTCAAAATCACGGCGTCGTTCTGATCTATCCCAATCCATTGAACCCTGCCCGCTATGTGGTGATTAACTCCGGACACACGATGCATGAAAAAGATTTTCGTGCGTCCAATTCATGGCTCTTCCCGAAATTGGGAGACATCGCCATTATTCAATTCCAGAAAACCAAATCAGGATCGTTCGAAAACAAAACAGTCTGGGCAGAGCTGTTTGACAGCAACTGGAATTTGCCATAAGTCAGGATCAAAAACGATTGTAAGTTTTCATCAAAACAGGAATATTTGGATAACGTAATGGAATATGAAGAATCCTGTTTCGGCTCAAACGGTGAGCGGAGGCTACAAGAAAAATACGGAACCAAAAAAAGAGCTGATCGCTTTTACGAACGGCAGATGATCGACTTCCTGAATCCCCACATGCAGGAGTTTATCCGGGAACAGGAACTGCTTTTTATTGCGACCTCCGATTCCAAAGGGGAATGCGACAGCTCATTTCGCGCCGGACTCCCTGGTTTTGTGCGAATTCTCAACAAAAAATCGCTTGCATATCCGGAATACCGTGGAAACGGGGTCTTAGCCTCGCTTGGTAATATTTCGGAAAACCCACATATTGGTTTGATGTTTCTCGATTTCTTCAAATCCACTATTGGCCTTCACATTAATGGTAAAGCAAGCATTGTAGAAAACTGCGATTTTCTGGAATCAAATGTGACACCACTAGAAATTCTGAATGACATCGCAGCGGATAATGGTAAAAAGCCAGAACGCTGGGTCAAGGTTGAAGTGGAAGAGGCTTACATTCATTGCTCAAAACATATTCCACTACTCTCCCAACAGGACAAAACCATATCCTGGGGAACAGATGATATGAAATTGAAAGGCGGAAACTTTTTCCATGTTCAAAAGAAAATGGAATCTGGAGAATAGACTGAACCCTTCTCTTCACTCATAAGCAATTTAAAATACAGGACTTACAACGTTTGATATCTGCAATATTTCTCTCTCGCAGCTCATTTCTTCTCAGAATTTCGCCAGTCTCCCGGTCCTGTTTACTTAGATCTTGAATCGATCTTGCTTCATTTGGGATTTTTTTATAAAAAACAGCTCTCCTATTCACTTCAAAGACTGAGACATGAATCAGTTTTCTTCTGGTTCACCCATTTCCTTTACCATTTCAATGATCGGCACAGCCATTGTGCTCCTAATTAATTGAGCTCCTTACCTTTATGATCCGGACAACGTAATGAAACAATTCCGGCTCAGCATGGTACTCCCTGCTGTTCTAATTTTATTTTTGATAAGTGGATGCACTTCAACACCCGGCCAGAAAACTATGGCCTGGAAAGCCCCCACTGCGCCCTGGAAATGGGGGAAATCATTTGTTTCGAAAAAGAAAGTTGCGCCAGAAGAAACGGCTGTCGTAGCAATTGAAGATAAACCAGAGAATAGTGATGCGAAATCAAAGATAGAGGCAACAGCGAAAGACGAAGCAGGCAACATCACCTCCCATAATGTCGAACTCCTGGCCTATATTAATGCGGAACTAAAAGATGCCTCACCTAAGGAACGCGCACAGTACTTAGATAGTTTCAAAGGCGTTGATCCGGATATGATCAAAAACATTCTCCGTACGCGGAGAATGGTCAATAGTATGGAGCAACAGCGCAAAGAACAACTGGCCGGAAAAAATCCAAGTGAGTCTTCTCCTGTGTCTCTACCCGGACTGGGACACACTCAACCAGGAGATCTACAATCGAAGGTAGTTCAAACCAGCGTTCAAGCAACCCAACCTCCCGGTCAATTGTCTCCCGGCACTCTTCAAACGGACCCCACATCAAATCCAGTCAGTCTGGGGAACCTGGAATCAGTCGGCACATATCCTGAAACAGGTCTGCCTGCAATTAGCCCTGCACAACCTCAAGCTTATTCCAGATCAGAAACAATCAGTCGGGGACTCAACAATATCCCTGTCGTCGGAACAGTGAAAAAGAAGCTGTCATCTGCTTTTCAACAGGGAACATCTGCTTTGCAGAGTGGAATTTCACGCACGAGCACTGCAATTTCGGGCCCGCAGGAGAATGCCACACAGTCTCTCGGCACCCCTGTTTCTCAACTCGAACCAGAAAATGCCACACCCATACCAACCGTCAATCCAACAGAATTAGCTGATTACTCTTCCGCAAATCAACTGGAAAATCTGATTTCGGTAGCGGAAGCAGAAATTTCACAATTAGAACCAGGGTCAACACCTGAGGAAAAACAAAACTTCATTGAAAGGCACGTTTATCTCAGAATGTTGTATTTGATGGCGAATCAACACGAACGTGCTTTAGAAGCGATTCCCGGAATTAATCCCGCTGATCAAGAATTCTGGCAGCAGACTTTCTGGGCTGTTGCCAACTATTTCGATCGCGAAGCAATTCCGGATCAGGCCGACCGTGCGACTCAAACAGTATCCCAGTTGAGACAGGCAACGGCCCGACTACAGGAAAATGCCAATCTCAAACTCAAAAATGTTGCCTTCTGTCATAAAATTAATAGCTTTGGAAGCTACGAACGCTTCGAACGTGATGAATACACGCCTGGCCGCCCAGTACTCGTCTATTCAGAAATAGAAAACTTCACCAGCGAACTGACAGCCGATGGAATGTATCGAACTCTTTTAAAATCCAAAGTTCAAATTTTCAAAGCGGGCTCTAATGGAGATCTGGTTGCAGAGATCCCCTTTGATACGACAGAGGATCTCTGTCGGAATGTTCGCAAAGATTACTTTCATAGCTACAAGTTTGAAATACCACGCAATATTTCATTGGGACCGCACATCATGAAATTGACTGTGGAAGACGAAATCAGCCAGAAAGTAGCCACTTACACTCAAAACTTTACGGTTCGGTAAACCACGAATGTTTTCCAGTCCTTCTCTTTCGAACTGCAACCCGGGGCCCGTTGGCACCTCGAGTCATTCGCTCGCTACTACTCGGCACCAGAATACATCAGCAAGATCATTCCGCTGGAACTTGATGATTCATCCGACGCAGGCGGAAGCGTTGCAGTTTGCCTCTGAACATGCAGTGGAAACCAAACGCAGCCTGAAGATGGCTAAAGTAGAAGCGGTGCTGTTTGTTGCTGACAGCGCACTTTCTACCAGAAAAATTTCACAATTAGCTACCCTTGCCAATGCCGCGGAGGCAAAAGAACTCATCGATAGACTTAATGCCGCGTTCGCTTCCACGAATTCCGCATTTCATATTAAACGCGTTGCAACCGGCTATCAGCTGATGACTCAGCCTCAGTATGCATTCTGGCTCAACAAGCTCCATCAAAGACAGGCGGCCCTAAAGCTCTCTACACCGGCACTGGAAACGCTGGCGATGGTCGTTTACCGCCAACCGATCACACGTGCCGACATCGAGTCGATTCGTGGAGTCCAGAGTGCAGAAATGCTAAAACAATTGATGGATCGCGGGCTGGTCAGAATCAATGGTAAAGATGACTCATTGGGGCGCCCTTATCTCTACGAATCAACACGGAAATTTCTGGAAATCTTCGGATTGAAAAGTCTGGACGAATTACCAATGGGGGAAAAGCTTCGAGTCAGGCCTCAACAAAAATCTCGACCACCAGAGCTCTCTATTGATTCAAGCTCTGAAACGGAACCAGAAGTCGACACGGAAATTCCATCAGAAACAGATCAAGATCTACCGGCAGCCTGACTATGACCAACTTCAACAGAGATTGCAGTTAACGCACTTTGGGATCTTTGACTTCAATCTGTTTTTTTGAAATCGTATCGGGATGCTCCCAGTTCTCACCAACGATCCAGCGATAATTTAAGATCCGACGACCATTTGTCTGCTCTGCACGTATCCAGAGTTCTTTTCCTCTCAAGGCATCTGCATTCGGTAGATAATACAGCTTTCGATCCTGACCTCTTTTGAGTTCAGTGATAAACCGTTGCAAACGTTTCATACTGGGAATGAACAGGCTGCAACGAAATTGAAGAGTTTCGAGCGGTGATGTATTGTTGATAATGATTTGCTCGACTTCCAGTAAATTGCCTTCGAGTTTTTTGTCTATAACCTTAATCACGATATCTCCCAACCCTACATGATAGGGTCTATGGACACGGATCGAATATTTGCGTTCCGCAAATATTTCATAATCTATCGAGACATCTTTTTTCCCCAGGCTGGCATTCGAAGGCAGTGTCATAAACGTTCCGAGACGATAATCTTCTCCCGCACCCGTATTAAATTCCCACTCCTTTGGTTCTGTTTCCCAACCCTTGGGCACGTTTAAAATTGCTTTACCACGAATACTCTGTGAAAATGTATTTTTTCCGATAATGGCATCCGCGTGGCCTCCGTACTCACTCTTGGATTTTCCGGTCTCAAATTGTGCCGCCATTCTCCAGTAAGCAATATCTTTATTCGAATTTCGTATGATGAGGGGAGCAGAACTTACAGGAAGAATGTGACGTCGTGTTACAGGATCCCGTTTTAAGGTGATTCTTCTCCCCCAGACATCCGTCGCATAGATGTCTTCCCCCAGATAAATCACTTCTTCTGTTGTTTCATGATTCCAGATGAACAATATTGCTTCATCATCTCTTACAAACACATAATTCGTGCTTTTATTGGGAAGATTGAAAGCACCCAGGTACTTGGACCCTTGAAGTGCCAATGCCACTGTTCGCCAGGGAAGAAACAGAAGTGAAGGAGAGCCATTCTGGTTCAGGAGCCCGTGCTGCTCATTGAAGATAGAGGATGCAAAAATCCCATCAGCGCCCATATACTTTGCAGTGACCATTCGCTTCGCCAGATCCACACCCCGCTCTTCAGGTAAATAGCCATCTTTAGGAAGTGGTGTTAATGTCACCCATTTCGGACTGGTTCCCGGCGACTCTTTTACAGTATGAATTTTTTCCGCCAGACTTTCTGGTGATAACCGCTCTTTATTACTGATGGACATAAAAGTATGCGCGGGACCATTCGCAGGTAGTGGCGTATTCCAGTCCCAGTGAATTCCGACATGGGTATCGCGGCCAATTAAATCAAGTTGCGTTTTCACACTCTTCAATGCTTCATTCAGATTCTGCATCCCAATGAAACTCAGATCATCATCACCACCCAGCTGCCAATAATTTACCAGTGATGTATAACGGGCAAATATCTCTTCCAACGAAGGGGACCAGAAGCTTGCTGGTAACGAGAAAATCCCACTGACTCCCTGCCAGTCTTTCGCAAATTGAGATCGCAATTCTTTAGGGGGATGGTTCAGTAACCCGACCGGTGTAATTCCCTTCGTCGAAAATTGATCCAGCATTTCTGCAATGCGACCGGGTCTCTGTGGATCATCAGACGTCATGGCATTCCACAACGGAAATTTAATCCAGTTGATCCCCGCCTGAGCGGCAATATCTGGTAACTCATTAATAGGCAACTGATCATTTTCCTGGGATATGATCCAACCGAACTCTCCTTCCGGCCGAGGCACGACCAGATCCATGACGGCAAATGTTGTTTTCTTAGCCAGAATCGATTTTTGATCGCGTACCAAATTTGATCTGACTTCATAAAAACCATATTCCATCGGCTTCAATCGCCAGACTTCGGTATGCTTATTCCCATCCAATAAGCGACTGTCAACAACGCCTTTTGCATCTTCAGGTTTCGTTAACAACTTCAGAGAAGACTCTGCAACCCTGCGATTCATGCTGTCAACTAATTCCAGATCAAGATGATACTTGTTTTTAGGATTGAGTCCGGTAATGCGACTACTGACACGAACTTGCGCTGAATGATCTATAAAATGACGATGATAATTATTCAGAATATCCAGTTGTGGTAAGCTGCCTAACCAAAGATCGTCAAACCAGATATCTCCTGAAATATCTTTCTGTTTGTTATGAGCGACATGACAGCCGATGACAATAAATCGAACATTTGGTTTTGGAGTGATCGGGCCAATGGTCACTTCCGCCCAGCCACGATGGGTTCCTGTCACCGGTCGAGTCATAAATTTTTGAATACGCTGTCGTCTATGGTCCAAAAATGAAATGGAGATCATCGCCGCGTCATTTTTTAATCGCTGTGTCTTGATATAACCTCGAAAGATATAAGCGTGGTCGGCATCAATCTTTTCAGGAGGGGAATAGACGGTAGCATGTCCTCCATTGACTTTAAAATGCAGGCTTTGTTGTCCGGTGTGTCCTAAATTTCGATCAATGTTCACTTCAACATACTGAGGATATCCCGGTCCTTTGCGGCGGGACCAGTCATCAGGGTGATCATCAAAGTCCTGATCTTCTTTCGTCTCAAATGAATAGGTCAAGATCGGTAGCGTATCTTCTACCAGATTTCCTTCGATGGGTAATCCGGCCAGTAAGGCAAGGTAGCAGGTTGTAAGCGATGACAGTATCATGTAAGTTTCCCGAATTTGAATATTCCGCTATTAAAAGATCGTCAATTTTTTGATGGAATCTAAATCCGGAACGGGCTGGAAAACCCTGTTTTTCCAATCCTTCTCATTAACCTCGGGATATTATTCTCTTTTAGCAGATGGTTAGATAAACTTTGTCAGTTGATCTAATTGTCACAATTATCTCAATCAGTGAACAGCCAGTCAGAAATGGCCAATAAGGAAAATAATGTCACGACTTAAACTCGCTGTCGCCACACGCTGCTTTAGCCTGCCTGTGAAACGGGCAATCAAATCAGCCGCCGAAATCGGAGCGCGAGGAGTACAGTTAGATGCTCAGAATGAGGTCTCACCTGCATCATTCGGAGGGACGGGTGATCGCCATTTTCGAAAATACCTGGAAGAATTTAATCTTAAGGTCGCATCATTGCGACTGCCTTCTCGACACGCTCTCACCGAACCGGAGTTTCTTGACCAGAGAGTGGACTCTATTAAATCCGCGCTGGAATTTGCCCGGCGATTAGGAGGCCCATTATTAATTATTCATCCTGGATTGATTCGTACAGGCGAAGAGGGGAATTTCGCAAGCGTCTGTGAGGTTCTGAATGATCTGGTACGTTTCGCTTCCCATATCGGCATAGACTTGTGTATCTCCTGTGAAAATAATTCGCCCACGATCATCCGTGAACTGGTTTCTGAAGTCCGTAGCGGACTGATTGGTGTCGAATTAGATACAGCAGAAATGATATTCAATCAACAAGATCCGGAATCATCGATTCGTGAACTTCATAGCTGGATCAAGACATATCGCCTGCGGGATGCCGTTCGCGAAATGGACCGGGGAGGTATTGAAGTTCCGCTGGGACAAGGCATGGTCATGTGGGATCAATTCCTGCCACTCGTTTCGGAAACCGATTATCAGGGCTGGCTCATCGTTGATCGCACGCAGGGAGATCAGCGACTGAAAGACTGTCAAAACGCGATATCCTATTTGGAATCAGTTCTCATCTAATCTCAAACGTTTCTCCAAAGTAATTCTATGTCAGCATTGGAACCCGAAATTCATTCCGTTACGGATACAACTCGCCAGATTAAAAATCTGGTTGAAGGAAATTTTCCCTACACGTGGGTCATTGGTGAAATTTCCAACTGTACTATCGCTGGCTCTGGCCATGTCTACCTGACGCTGAAAGATGATGCCGCCCAACTGAGAGCTGTCATTTGGAAACGCACCGCATCTCGACTGAAATTTCAAATCGAAGATGGCATGGAAGTCGTCGCAGCCGGGCCCATTGAAGTGTACCAGGCGCGTGGCACTTATCAGCTCAATATTGAACAACTGCTTCCGCAGGGAGTCGGTGCACTCGAATTGGCCTTTCGTCAGATGCAGGAAAAGCTGGCCGCGGAAGGATTGTTCGATGCCGAATATAAACGGCCCATTCCACAATTCCCACGAAAAATAGCTTTGGTCACCAGCCCAACCAGCGCTGCGGTCCGCGATATGCTGCAAGTGATCACGAGACGCTGGAACGCCGTCGACCTTGTGATTGTTCCTGTCGCCGTGCAGGGAGAAGGTGCCGCAGAACAAATCGCTGCCGGAATCAAAGTTGCTGAAAGACTTCCCCAAGTCGATACCATCATCACCGGTCGAGGCGGCGGCAGCCTGGAAGATCTCTGGGCTTTTAATGAAGAAGTCGTGGCCCGTGCCATTTTCGAATGTCAGATACCGATCATCAGTGCCGTTGGGCACGAAATCGACATCAGCATTGCTGATCTTGTCGCCGACCGCCGGGCTTTGACTCCCAGTGAAGCGGCAGAACTTGCGGTCCCCTTGCAGTCTGATATCTCAGCAACATTAACACACTGGAAAAATCAGTTAGTAACCAATCTTAAACAACGCGCCCGGCAGGTTCGCTTCCAACTGGATGCATTGGCAGACCGTCCAGCTCTGACACGCCCCCTGGATATGATTCACCACCGTGCGACACAACTTGATGAACTGGACCGCCGACTGAAACGAAGTACTCAAGAGTTGATCTCCCGATTTCAATCGCAGACAACACAGCTATCTTCAGCACTCGACGCCTTGAGTCCCCTGAAAGTCTTGAGCCGCGGCTATAGTATTTCACGCGTGGAAACCGGAAAAGAATCTGAAACAACGGCTCTGATCAAATCGATCGAGCAAATCAAACCGGGAGACACACTACAGACACAGGTCTCTGATGGAACAATTACCAGCCAGGTTCAGGCAGTTGCGAAGGAACCGCAATCAGAAACAACAAATTAAACGAGACGTTTTTGCAAATAACAACAGTTTTATTATAAAGATCTAATCACATGGCAAAAAAAAAATCAGCAAATTCGGAAGCACCACTGTTTGAAGAATCTTTAACGGAACTACAGGAAATCGTCAATACGCTGGAAGAAGGAACAGCCGGCCTGGAAGAATCAATGCAGCATTTTGAACGGGGTGTGAAGTTGTTGAGATCCTGTTATCAATCTCTCGAAACGGCTGAGCAGAAAATCGAAATATTGACGCGCGTTGATGCGGATGGTAATCCCGTATTAGATGATTTTGATGCCACTGCTTCAATTGACACCAAAGGTCCTGCGAAAACCGGACGACGCAAAAGCAGTTCTAAAAAAAATGACGAAGATGAAAGTAATAACGATCGTACTCTGTTCTAAAAAGCGAAATACTTTCTTTTCACCGAGATCACGATAGAATCAGCTATGTCACAATCGCTCCAACAATTGGCCATTGATGTCGGCAACAGTCGGATCAAATTTATCTTGCTTGAGAGTGATCTTCAAGCAAAAGAGAGCAAACAGCTTCCGCTCGTTCTGCATACATGCTCGTCTTTGATTGAGAAGCCGCTCCCCTGGAAACAGATTCAAAGCTGGTTCAAGGGCACCTCGGCTATGAAATGTCAGACGATTGTCGCGGGTTCAAATCCTCGGGGAATCGAAGGAGTCGTTGATAACTGGCCAGATGGAACACTGCCGACGCCCGTTGAAATTCTTAACTCAGTTGATTTTCCGTTGGAAATCTGTGTTGACGAACCCCGCAAAGTCGGCATCGATCGACTGCTCAACGCGGTCGCCGCCAACAGACTACGAAATTCAGGACAAGCCACGATCATTATCGATTCCGGAACCGCAACGACAGTTGATGTTGTCAACCCGGACGGAAGTTTTGCTGGTGGGACGATTCTTCCCGGCTTTGAATTATCTGCTAAAGCGCTGCATCATTATACCGCCTTACTCCCCTTGATCCCCGTTGATGAATTACGCCAGGTAGAACCAGTCGTCTTGGGAAAGAATACCACTGATGCGATTCGCAGCGGACTGTTCTGGGGGCAACTGGGAGCGGTTCGTGAACTCGTCTCTCAATTACGTGATCAGTCACTGGCTGATTCCAGCCAAATCGTTCCGCTTGTTTTATTAACAGGCGGCGGTTCTGATTTATTAGCGCCATACCTGGAAGGCTCCATCCAATTTGAACCTTTGCTGACATTGCAGGGCCTGGCACTAGTTGCTCAGAAAATGAACGGTGCCAGATAATCACATGCCAGACCATTCCGAAACAAAATCAGAACCCTGCTCTGCAGCACTCTTAACACCCCGCGGCAGAGGAGCCGTTGCGACGATTCGCGTACATGGCGAGTCACTTTCTCTGGTCACAGCAATCAATGCCTGTTTCAACGCGGCAAATAAGAAACCATGGGAACAACAACCCGTTAATCGTATCGTTTATGGACTCTGGGGAGATGCAAACAGCGAAGATCTTGTGCTCTGTCGTCTTGATCATAAAACGGTCGATATTCACTGTCATGGGGGACTGGCTGCCATCGACCGTATTCTGCAAGATCTACAGACTCAAGAATGCGTGATCCGTTCCAGCCAGGAGATAGCACGAAATACCGAACACATGCTCGAGGTCGAGCTGCAGGAAACTGTAACTGCCGCCACCACATTCCGGGCTGCGGAAATTCTACTACGACAATCACATGGTTTATTACGGGCTGCATTTGAATCTCTTCTGCCTGACACAAATACATCTTTTCTCCCTGAACAGTATCAATCGCGTATCCAAAACCTGCTTCACTGGGAAAGCCTGGGACTCCATTTAACGTCTCCCTGGCGTGTTGTATTGGCGGGTCGTCCGAATGTGGGTAAGTCGAGTTTAATCAATGCCCTTCTCGGCTATGACCGTTCGATTGTGTTTGACGAAGCGGGAACCACACGTGATGTATTAACGGCGAATACAGCCATCGAGGGTTGGCCTTTTCAGTTTTCTGATACTGCGGGCCTCCGTGAACAGGCTGCACCGCTGGAAGCGGAAGGAATACAACGGGCAGAACAAGTCCTGAATGAGGCTGACTGTCGCGTCATCCTGATTGACACCAGTCAGTCGATGCATCCGGACGATCAGCGTCTTCTCTCTCAATGGTCAGATTCGGTCGTCATCGCGCATAAAGTTGATCTTCCGCAATGTTGGAACGCGACACTGCCTGAACGGGCCCTTTTTGTTTCCTCTAAAACCAATGCCGGCATTGATGCACTGTTAAATCATCTGGTCAAACGACTTGTCCCTGAAGTTCCTGACGAAAAGACTGCGATTCCTGTTACCAGGCGGCAAATTGAATTGTTATATCAGGCAGCGGAGGCACTCCGCGAAGCCGACCATCAGAAATATGACACCTTGATCCGTCAACTACTTTTTGAAGACTGATACTGAATAGACGGCAACCACCGCTTCGTTTTTCAGCTACGTACCGTGACGGTCTGCTTCCATTGATGCAAAGCCATCATTAAATTGGCCTGAGTCCACAACAACGGGGTAATGTCATTGGGGACATACTGACCCTTTTCCAGATAATAAGATTCCGGGCAGCGGTACGCACCAAAAATCGAATCGTGTGTTGTAATCTGATTGAGAGAGCGGTCCAGATGAAAACGTTGTCTTTCATAATCTTCTGATTTTTCTGATCGTAAAAAACGCTGGCCGTAAATGACAGACAGAATGGGATCGAAGATACACCACTGTGCCTCTTCACCTGGCTTCAATAGTTGATCCCGGCTGGCCTGATCTTCACTAAAGTCGCTCGTTCTGTCATCTTCGCCAAGGATATCCTTGTAGTCCGCGCACCAGTAAGAATCACCTAAATAACGGCGAATTCCATAATCGCCCATCAGATGTGATCTGACATCTTCCATGATGGCTTCTGCCATCTCTCCCTCTACCAACCCTAGAGGATAGATCAAAAATAACAGCGCCGCGTCGTATTTCCGAGCCTGCAACGGGTCAGGCTGAATGCACTCTGCCGGTAGAATTTGTGCGAGCGTCGATTGCCCCTGCTGAATCAAGGTATCCAGCTTTTCGGGTGGGACCTTTTTTTTATCAAACTTGAAATGGCTCCAGGTCTGGCTCTGATCCAGATACTGCTGCAGCATTTTTAATCCCGCAACAGCGGTACCTATGCTGGAAGCCTCTACTTTACGTGCCTCTTCCCAGTGTCCGCTGTCTGCATCTTCCCAGAAACGAATTTTTTCGAAATAGCATACAAAGGCAGCCATCAATTCCAGCGATTCTTGCGTGGGGGTCAATTTCCCCTGCTGTGCCAACAGACTGTATAACCAGACAAAATACCCGAGCGCATCATTTTGTGCATGGGCCCACTTTTCATCGATTTCGCCCAGCGTATTTCCATCAAAACGAATATGAGGACGTTTCATAATTTCGTTTGGATGAGTTTTCCCGGAAATCATGTCGTCGAAACGATCTCTGTGTTTGCTGAAATAATCAGTCAAAGCCGCCATAGCTTTACAAGCTGGCTGGTCGTTTCCTATAGCATAGAGAGCATGTGCAACATGAATATTATCTCGAACCCAAATACTCTGATATCCCGTCGACTCGTGGGCGATCGCTGCAGGAAACAGGCCATTGTTCAGAGGAGGAAAAGAAAATGTCTCTTGCGACTCTAGAAAGGATATTAGCCCGTCCGTTTCCTGAATGGTCTGCAGAGATTGTTTTAAAGCGAGAAACCTGTCGTCATCCATGATAAACACCTGATTATTTTTTAGCTGAGTTAATCTGTTGAGCCGCGCGCCTCGAATTGTGAAAGAATTGGGCACAAATTGCAACGGCAGGTCTTCCGTAACGGGCATCCAGGCCTGTTTCGAAAAATCAACGCTGTTGCTTTTTGGCATCTTCGTCAGAATCTTGACCATAGCTGCATCAGTCTCGCAGCCTCTAATCGTCCCCGGTTTGACCTCTTGAAACCTCTACAATCGGCAGCATGCTTCCAGTCTCCCGCTTTCTGAGAGCCGTTGGTCGGCCTCAATGATCATAGTGCCGGGAGGAATACCATTTGCACTTTCGACTGCTCATATACAGAGGTTTCTTGCTTCACTCAGCCTTTTAGATTCGGACCACTTTATGCCGGGCGTCTTCCCATCCATTTTTCGGTCACCTAAAACAGGTATCATCGCCTTACTTGTGGTCTTTTCGTGTATGGCCGTGGCGCGATGGAACCAGCTTTATTTTTTCACTCCCGACAGCGCCCGCTATGTCATCATGGCCAAATCGCTGGTCAATGGATCTGGCTATCGACAAATTGATACACCAGGCGAACCACTCTACGCTCACCGCCCTCCGGGAATGTCATTGCTACTGATGCCAGCAGCTCTCGTTGCCCCTTTCAACATTCTCTTTGCGAAAGCGACGGTCTTTCTCACAGCACTGGCGCTCATTTTCCTGCTCTATCAATACATTCGACGATTACAGGAATCAGCAACGGAACATGAAAACCATAGCGCAAACCGTTTCTGTTGGGCCGCATTGCTGATCGCAATTCTATTTGCCATTAATCCCTACACACTGTTTTTCTCCACGATCGTGATGAGTGAAATTCCATTCATGGCCTGTTCGCTGGCAATTCTCTACCTGCTGGCAACGCGACAGGATCAACCACGAAAGATCGATTTGATTTTATTCACCGCACTCCTGATCTTTCTCCCCTTTCTCAGAACGATTGGCATTGCGATGGTTCTGGCAGTGGGATTATGGGCAATGGTCCGCCGCAAACGATGGCTATGGCTGATCAGCGTTACCAGCTCCATTCTGGTTTCGGGGCTCTGGATGGTTCGAAATTCGACATTAGAGAAAAGTGGTTATACTTCAGTCGCGTTAAAAGAAATCAAATCACAGGGAATTTCAGGCACTCTGTTCAGCATTCTTCAAAGATGTACAACTCACTTTGAAAGTTTCTGTCAAAAACTGTTTCCCGACATGCCTGGTGCAGCTCCTCGATATTCGCGAATGATCCTGGATGAAAATTCCTCTCTACCAGGGCCAGTCTGGCTGTATCTCACTTTGGGTGGCCTGATTCTCGCATTATCCTGTTATGGAATGATCAAACGCAGTCACCGCGGAGGAACCGTCGCCCTGTGGTATCTCATTTTCAGTCTGGGCATTCTGTCGCTGTGGCCCTGGATGCAACAGCGATTTACACTCCCCCTGCTGCCGATTGTCCTGGCATTCGTACCTGCAGGCTGGAATGCTTTCATGCAGCACATCGAAGTGTCTCGACCTCACACCCGCAAACTTATGGTGACCGGTTTTGGTATTGTATTCATACTGTTCTGCGGTTGGCAGATGAAGACAGACGCGCGTTTACTGAATGCCAATCTGCAAATGATCACGCAATCCGATCAATTCTATAAAGATCAACTACCTCCGAATCAATTCAGCAACTGGCTGTCGGCCGGCGATTGGGTCAGAATAAACACTTCTCCCGATAGCCGCCTGATTACACGACGTGCCGATATAGCCACTACAGGTCGCCGCTATCAAATGCTGGATTTTTTTGAAATTGCCAATGCTGAGAAACTACATCGAGACATACAGAATTTTTCTGCAAATTACCTGGTGACCTTCGGCCGTGAAACGGTTTCCGCCTTTCCCTGGTATCTGCTGGATCAGGATCTTGTCTATCGAATGACGCCCGTTTATGACAAGCAGGGTGTGATGATCCTGAAAGTAGAGCCCAATCGAAGTGGAACCATTCGCCACAAATACTGGAACACCGGGGATTCACTCAAGATCGCCCGTAACGCCATTGATAAATTTCCGCATCGTCTTTCATTTCAAGTGGCCTTTTCACAAGAGTTGTTTAAAAATGGCGACTATGTCGAATTGATTGAATACGTGGAAGGTCTAAAAGAGCAAAAAATCGAAGACGTCAGGCTGACAAACCTGCTAGCCTGGTCCTATATCAAAACCAAACGTTACCAGAAAGCCATTCGTGAATTCGAACGTGCCTTCTCAATGCCTGACCAGAAGATGCTGCGTCGTGAGCTGGTACAGGGAATAAATCAAGCGCAAGATGAGTTGGAATCCAGCTATCAAAGCACAAGCAAGAAACAACAAACAAATGCTCAAGCAGAATCCAGTGATCTCAAGCTGGCTAAAGCTTATTTACGTTTGTCGCAGATCGAAAAAGCGGAACAGCTTTTGACCAACGCGTTCAAAAAAGTGCATTCGTATCAGAATGATCAGGCAGAATTGCATACGCTATTGGCAAAGGTCTATCTTGCTGATGACCGTAAAGCCGATGCTGTTGAGCAATTACAATTGGCCCGTCAATCAGGTGGAAAGGAGGCTCTGAGGTTCTTGAAAATGCTGGAACGAGAGGAAAAAGTCGAAAATCTTTTAAAAAAACCGAAACAGAAATATGATGACAAAACAGCACAACCGATAGCAGAGCTCCTCCCGGATATTTTGATTCTGACTCAATCATACGAAGAATATGGCGTGCCGGGAAAAGCACTTCATTTAATTGAACGGGTGAATACAGTCATTCCCAACAGACCGCGAGTATTAAAGTTATTGCTTAAATATCAGCTGTTTTACTCACTGATTCCAGCAGCGGAGGAAACATTATTACAGCTCCAGAAACTGGTTCCCCACGATACCGACCTTGAAGCAGAAGCCAAAAAAATTGAGTCACTCAAACAAGTGCCCCGTTTCTAAAAAACAACCATCAATGTTTCTTCATATATCATTCCACTTTCTTTCAGACCTGAAGCTCTGCAGAGGGTAGAATTAGTCAGACCACAATTCGTTGCGGGCCTGTAACGGGGAGGGCTTCAGATGGAATTCTGGATTGATGGCTGGGTTTATTATTTTCTCGGACTCTGGGACGATGCCACTCTCACAGACTATCTCGCATTGATTGTCTTCGTAGTGATTATTGGCAGTGTTTTCAGCTTCTGCCGTAAAACCGTGAGGTGATGGGGACGAACGTCATTCAACGCACCACTGTTCACCGGCATAAGCGACGATGTCTCCCGGTGACAGCTGTTTGCTGCGTCTGGTTTCGATCGCACCATTCAGCGTCACTTCTCCAGCCTGGATGACAACCTTGGCGTGCCCTCCCGTTCCCACAGCGCCCCGTTGTTTTAAAAACTGGTCTAAACGAATCGGTGGACGTTCTTCAGATTGCATAGGGTTTTCTATCTTGCTTACGATGGTTTCTTTTTGTTTTTCTTCTTTTTAGATTTCCGGGGCCGCTTCAGCTTTTCGAGCTCTGCAGGAGTCGGAACTTTAAACGTGGCATCTTGAGGCGTAGCAGATACCAGCGGGCTGGTATCCCCAACTTTCTTCTGCCAGTCTTTCATCTTCGCCAACAATCGTTCTGAATGAGTTTGACAGGCTGACTGGTCGAATAAGTTGATTGTTTCATCAGGATCGTTTTGCAAGTCAAACAGCTGTGACTTGTTGATCTGTGGATAGGTAATCAATTTCCATCTTTTGTCGCGCACAGATCGTTGTCCCTCTTTATAAGAGGTAAACAGCGTATCCCGAATTTGAGATTGTTTCCCTGTCACAACAGGCCAAAAACTGTCTGCATCCAGTCCCGAAGGTACTTCCGTTCCCACCATTTCACAAACTGTGGGAAAAATGTCATAGAGATAAACCAGCGCATCACTACTGCCATGTGGAATTCCCGGCCCACTGAAAATCAGTGGTGATTTCATACTGTGTTCGTAAAGACTTTGTTTTCCCATCAAGCCATGGCTGCCCATCGCCAGACCATGATCGGAAGAGAAAATAATCACCGTATTGTCATATTCACCACTCTCTTTGAGCGCCTTGAGTAACCGGCCGATGTGACCATCCAGACCGGTGATGTCTGCATAGTAATCATGCAAATGCTTCCGGACTTCGGATTTGCTTCGAGGAAATCCGGCCAGTAATTCATCGCGCACCAGCTGCTCCCCGTTATTGAAGGGATGCAAAGGCAAATAATTTTTGGGTAGTGTTATTTTTTCGCGACGATAGAGATCCAGGTATTCCTGATCAGCAACACGCGGATCGTGCGGACAAGCGAACGCCAGATACATAAAAAAGGGTTTGTCTTGTTTTGTTTTTAAATATTGAATGGCATTGTCGACGATTTCTTTTCCGGGCTGTCCCAGTAAACGCGCCTGTTGATCATTTAAATACTTCGATTGATCAAAGCGTTTATGAATCTCGACTGCCGTATTTCCTTTTTTACCATGATGGTAGGTCTGGTAACCTGCTTTTTTCATGGATTCTGGAAAATTCGGTTTCTTTGCGGAAGCAAAACGGCCCGTCCAACGGAAATAGGTTCGTCCGCTGAGCAGCATATTTCGACTGCAAACACAGACCGCCCCCGAGTTGCTTCCCAGGCAATAGGCATTGTTGAACACGAACCCGCTCCGCGCCAGTTCATCCAGATGCGGAGTCTGGATCAGAGGGTTTCCCAAAGCATGAATGGTGTCTGCACGTTGATCGTCAGTGAATAAAAACAGCACATTCGGTTTCTGTTTCTGAGCCGCGTCCACAGCACTGATGAAGGAAAAAATCAAACAGAGTGAAAAGAAGCAACTGAAATAAACTCTGTGATGAATACTCATGTATGCCTCCAAGATCGAGCGCGAATTTGGTATCCTGACATTCGATTTGCCAGAATCAATTACAACATAGAATATATAGCAAGGAACCCCCAAATGCCAGAAGCTACCTATGACCCTGTCAGTATGATCAAACCTCGTCGAAAAATAACGGGGATCTCTGCTGTATTGCTCCCTTATCTGGAATCCGGGGAAATTGATCGCGATTCATTGAGTACACATGTCGCCCGGACAGCAGAAGTAGGAATCACTCCCGCTGTTAATATGGATACGGGGTACGTGAACCTCATCGATGAGTCCACGTTTATCGAAGTCCTGAACATCGCGCGAGACACGCTCAGTGGTGCCCCCTTTGTGGCAGGAGCATTCGTCAGCGATCAACCGGGTGCCAGTTTTGACGCTGCAGGTTATCAGAGAAAGATTGATCTGATACAGGAATATGGTGGGACGCCCGTGATTTTTCAGTCATACGGTTTAGTCGATCAAGCGCCGGCTCAAATCGTGGAATCCTATCAGACGATCGCTGCCAACACGAATCGTTTTATTGCCTTTGAATTAACCAGGGACCTGCTCCCCTTTGGATCAGTCTACGATTTGGAAACCTATGCGGCTTTGATGGAAATGCCACAATGTATCGGAGCCAAACATTCCTCTTTCCATCGCGAACCGGAGTGGGAACGTCTACAGCTTCGCGATCAGAAACGACCCGATTTCAAAATTTTCACAGGCAATGATTTCGGTATTGATATGGTGCAGTACGGCAGCGATTATCTACTGGGACTGAGTACGTTTGCTCCCGACCTGTTTGCAAAACGTGATGCCTACTGGGCCGCCGGCGATCCTGCATTCTATGAACTGAATGATCAATTACAGTATCTGGGGTATTTCACTTTTCGCAGCCCTTCGGCGGCATATAAACACTCGGCTGCCCAGTTTCTGCATTTGCGAGGCTGGACGAAAACCAACTTAACACACCCAAAAAGCCCGACCAGACCTGACAGCGATATCGAAGTTCTCAGAGAACTGGGACAACGGCTCAAAGTCATCGATTAATCAAAAACACCCCATTACCAAACCGGTAATGGGGTGTTTTACTTTTTTCAGATCTTTATGCAGAAAATGAACTCTCAGGCGCCGGGAACGAATCTCATTTCACCATAGCGCCTTTCATACTCGTGTCAAATAGCCCGGAAGACGCTACAGTAAACTGGATTCAGACTAGTTATCGGCCAAGGGCTCTTTCTTTTCGGTGATCACAGGCAGTTCCTGCGACTTTTCTGCGTTGATTTGGATATAATCCTGCCATTTTTCCGGAACGTTATCTTCATGAAAAATGGCTTCAACCGGACATTCAGGAACACATGCTTCACAGTCAATGCACTCATCTGGATTGATATAAACCATTGAATCTGCTTCGTAGAAACACTCAACAGGGCAAACTACGACACAATCTGTATATTTGCAATTGAAGCAAGCCTCTGTAAC
>Ga0055584_100000176_pt1 | contig 60812 bp, 49 predicted proteins | sample OSDHelmetaG_FD_58716 | JGI IMG/M metagenome (GOLD analysis project Ga0055584, IMG submission 58716) | Pelagic marine sediment microbial communities from the LTER site Helgoland, North Sea, for post-phytoplankton bloom and carbon turnover... | ecosystem: Environmental > Aquatic > Marine >... | reverse complement strand
TCCGTCGCGGGGCTCTGGATTCCGCTGGGCCTGCTCTGGCGGCGGCGGGACGCTACAGACCGGGCGGCGTGACCGGCGCCTGGTCCGTGAACAGGGTCTGGATGCGGGCGATCTCCGGCTGCAGCGCCTCCCACATCGACTGCACCTCGGGGTCCGTGGCGTCGAAGCGGTCCACCAGCTCCTGGGGATCCTCGGTCCGGTCGGCGAAGAAGACTTCCCCGTCGAACTGGTAGTGCAGGGTCTTGTCGCCCCGCCGGATCACGGTCTCGTAGGCGCCTCCTCGCTCTCCACCCCAGGCGAAGCGGTCGCGACCGGGGTCGGCGAGCCCCACCACGGCCCCCGGGGCCCCCTCCAGGTGGGCCGACAGGTCCGGCTGTTCGCTCAAGCCCAGGGCCGCCACGATCGTCGGCCAGAGGTCCATCAGCACGACGGGATCCGTCACCACCGCCGACTCCAGGCCCGGCGCCAGGAACGCCCCCAGCGCGGCGGTCTCCTCGTGGAACAGATCGGCCCCGTGGTACGAGCCGCCGTGCTCGAAGAACTGCTCGCCGTGGTCCGACCACAGCACCACCAGCGTGTCTTCCAGCAGGCTCCGCTCCTCCAACCCGGCCCAGAGCCGCTCGATCTGCGCGTCCAGGTACCGCACCTCGGACCGGTACTGAAGGGTCAGGTGCTCCAGCACCAGGGCGCGCTCCTCCGGGGACAGCGACGGCCACTCTTCGGCCAGGGGCGGGAAGAACGAGAAGGTGAAGTCGACGTCCACCGGCTCGAGCTCATCGACCCCCGTCAGGTACTCGGCGGGCGCGCGGTAGGGCGGGTGGGGGTCGAAGTAGTGGGCCACCAGGAAGAACGGCTGGTTCGGATCCGTGCTGAGTGCGGGCACCACCTCGCCGTCGGCGAAGTCGAGCACCGTGTCGGTGACCCACGCGCTGTCGCCGTAGTCGAAGGCGTAGTGCTGGAACGACTCGCCGAAGTCTGGGTAGGCCAGCTCGAGCAGCGCATTGGTCTCCGCCGCCGCCGTGATGAAGCCGGCGTCGCCGAGCACCGCGGACCCCCACACGAAGTCCGAGCGGTCGCCGATGTAGTTGTCCTCCACCGTCCAGGGCACGGGCCAGAAGCCCACGTCCAGGGGGTTTCGGCCGCCGAACAAGCAGTAGAAGGCCGGGGCCGTGAAGTTGCTGCAGCTGTGCAGGGTGTCCAGGCGCACGGCCTCGGCGAGCTTGCCGTCCAGGAACGGTGAGGCATCGGAGCCGTTGTAGGTGCCCAGGGCGTCCCGCCGCAGGGTGTCGATGGCGACGAGGATCAGGTTCCGCGGAAGCCCGTCGGCAAACCGCAGGCTGCCCACCTCGACGGCGTCGCTGATGTCGTCGTCGTCGGCCGCGTCGTCGTCGTCGGCCTCGTCGTCGGCCTCGTCGTCGTCGTCCACCGCGTCGTCGTCGTCGGGAGGAGACTCGACGAAGTCGTCGTCGTCGGCTTCCGGGCAGCCAAGGCCAAGAAGGACGACTCCGAGGGCGAACAGCAGGCGGCGGGATCTCATCAAGAGACTATGCCCCAGGGAACCAGCCTCCAAGGGGGCCCTCGGCGTTCGGGGAGGGCCCGTGGACGTCGCTTGACCAGGCCCCTTCCGTCGCCGCGGGGTCGGCTAGAGTCGCGCCGTGCATCCCCCTCCCCCCGCCGCCGGCACGACGAGTCGACTGCGCGCCGCGCTGCTGGTCGGGTTCCTCGCCGTCGTGGCCTGCACGCCCACGAGTGCCCCGAGCCCGCCCCCCCCCGCGACCCCGACACCGGTCGCCAGCCCCGACTTCCGGGCCGAGCAGTCCACCCAGCCGCCGCAGCGCGCCGAGGCATCCGCCACCTGGGGCGACGAGATCCTGTGCCCCAACCCCTCGGCCCCCGGCGTCTTCGTCGACGTCACGGAGTCAGCGGGCCTCGTCTACGTCAGCCAGACCCCCGCCGTGGCCCCCCTCTTCGACGGAACCGCGGACTACACCTCGGCCGACGTCGAGTCGGCCGGCGGATTCGGGGCGGGCGACCTCGACGGAGACGGCCACATCGACCTGCTGTTCACGGACAGCCGCGGCCCCATGCACCTGTTCCTGGGCGACGGCGCCCTGGGGTTCGAGTCCGTCATCCCCACCCACCGCGGCCTCCCCGCCGGCGGGGTGTGGCGCCACAGCATCTCCCTGGTCGACGTCGAGGGCGACGGCGACCTCGACGTCTACCTGCTCAACCGGTTCGACAACGAGCTGTTCCTGAACGACGGGGCGGGGATGTTCTCCGACGCCACCGAGGCCTTCGGGCTGGGCGACGGCCAGCACCGCTCCCTCACCGCCAGCTGGGCGGACTACGACCGCGACTCGGACCTGGACCTCTTCGTCGCCAACTGGGGCGCCGGCAGCGACGGGGCAGAGGGCAAGCCCTTCGATCGCGACGCGCTGTACGTCCAGAGGGCGCCCGGCGTCTTCGAGTTCAGCGACGCGCTGCCCCCATCGCCGGGCTTCGCGTTCGTGGGCGGGTGGTTCGACGCCGACGACGACGGGTGGCTCGACCTCTACGTCGCCAACGACGTGGCGACGCAGGTGGAAGCCCACGCCCCCAACGTGTTCCTGCGCAACGCCGGCGGGCCCCCGGACCGGGTGCTCCTGGTGCCGGCGCCCGAAGCGGGCCTGGACCGGCGCATGCTGGGCATGGGGCTCGGCCTGGGCGACCTGGACGGCGACGGCGACGTCGACGTGCACGTGAGCAATGCCGGCCCCACGTTCGTGGCCCGCAACGACGGCGAGTGGGGGTTCGTGGATCTCTCGGCCGAAGCCGCCGGCATGACCAGCAGCGCCGAGGCGGACATCTCGTGGTCGACCTTCTTCTTCGACCACGACAACGACGGCGCCGAAGAGTTGTTCATCGCCTACGGCCACATGCCGACGAAGGTCTTTGACCCGACGGGCCCCGACGGCAGCCGCAACGCCTTGCTCCAGCCCGATCGGCTGCTCTCACGGAACCCCGACTCCGGTGCCTGGCAGGACCTCGCGGCCCACGTGGGGCTCGACGACGACCGGGCGACCCGCACCGCCGTGGCCGTCGACCTGAACCGCGACGGCTTCCCCGAATTGCTCAGTTGGGCCCTGTACGAAGGGCCGCGCCTGAGCCGAGCGCCGTGCAACGCCAACGGCTGGCTGACCGTCCAACTCGAGCTGCCCAACGCCGGCAACCGGTCGGCCATCGGCGCCCGGGTCGAGGCCTGGGACGGCGACACCCTCGTCGCCAGCCGCACGGTGTTCGCGGGCAGCGAAGGCCAGGCCACCAGCCGTCCGCCCGAGGTCTACCTGGGTCTGGGGCTGCGCGACGAGGTGGACCTCGTGGTGCGCTGGCCCGATGGCGCGACCACCCGGACTCCCGGCCTGCCGACGCGCCGGCTCGCGCACGTGGTGCGCGAGCAGTAGGGACGCCGGCGCTACGGCCAGGGGACGATGGGCACCAGGGCCAGGGGCATGGGGCTGCGACAGGTCGAGCAGCGCAGTGCGAGCAGCCACGGCGCGCCGCCGTCGAAGCCCGGGAACGGGCCGTCGGGGCCGCTCGCTGCGGACAGATCGGCGGTCGCTTCGCCATCGAGCGCCAGCTCCCAGTAGCCGTCGCCGATCTGCTCCAGGTTCAGGAAGTCGGCCTCGACGTCGCCCAGGGTCAGCCCCCCGAAGCGGGCCAGCGTGAGCTGATCGATGCGTTGGGTCTGCAGATCGAGCCCCAGCCCGTCGATCGTCAGGGCCGACCAGTCCACCTCGAGCTCCGCGACGCCGAGCGGCGCCGCAAGGCCCGTCGCCCCCGTGAGGTCCGCGTTCACCGTGAACGAAGAGGAGCCGTCGGTGACCGAGGCCGCGCCTTCTTCGATGCCCGCCACCGGCCGCAAGAACAGGAGCTTGCGCAGCTGGGCGCTCGCCGCCACCTCGCCCGACGCCAGCGTCAGCATCCAGGTGCCGCTGCCCTCCTCGAAGTAGCGCTCGATGTCGTTGTCCTGGCCGAAGAGCGAGAAGTCGCCCAGGGGGCACTCGGGCACGTCGGGCTCGCAGGTCACGAAGAGGCTGACCTCTGACTGGGGGAGGCTGTCCGTGGCGATGGCCGCCCGCACCTCGTCCTGCGTCAGGTCGGCGAACGCGACGAGGCTGATGAGGTCGAGGTCGGTCAGCGGGTCCACGGGGTGCCCCAGGAGGTCCGTGGTCAGCTCGCCCCAGCGGAGCGGAGCGCTGGTCTCCGCCCGCAGGTCGACGCTGTCGATCTGAACGGTGGCGGCGTAGGAGAACTGGTGCTCGTCGGCGACCTGCAAGGGGCCGCCGTCCCACGGTTCCGCGGGGGGAGCCGGCGGTGCGGGGCCCGGCCCTTCGTCGCCACAGCCCAGCACCACCACCAAGCACGCCAGGGGCGCTGCCCTCATCGCTCCTCCTGCTCGCCGTACAACGACGGCACGCCGATGCTGTAGCCGAAGCCCGCGCCCAGCCAGGTGTTCACCCGGAACACCAGCTCGCCGTCGGGCGTCACTTCGTCGATCTGGCCGGCCGTGGACCACACCGCCAGCGTGTTGCCGTTGTCCAGGCGCTCGCCGTTGCCCAGCGCGTACGCGTAGCGGCAGGGCTCGTGGGCGTGGCGCCAGAGTTCCGTGGCCGCCGCCGGCTCCAGCCCGACCTCGTACTCGACGAGGAACGAACAGTCCTCCTGGGGGCTGTTGTTGGCGAAGACGAGGACCCCGTCGGGTGTCACGTCGACGCCGTGGGTCCGGGCGAACGTCGCCTCGCCGCCGGGCAGCGGGGCCGCCCCGCGATCCCCCAACGACCACGTCATCTCCCCGGTCCCGCGCTCGATGCGCACAACCGTCTGGGGCCCGTGCAGGCTCAGGTAGTAGGCGTCGGCGACGGGGTCGTAGTCGATGGCGTTGGCCCACGAGACGGTCGTCACGCCCTCCCCGAAGCCCACCGGGTCCGGGGGCAGCGCCATGGGGCCCAGCGCGAAGTCCAGGCTGTCCCAGAGCTCGACGACGGTCCCGTCGGGTCGGTACTCGACGATGGCGTCGAGGCCCCAGAGGCGGCCCTCGCCGATGTCGTGCAGCAGCTCGGTCATGACCGTGAGCGTGCCGTCGGGGAGCTCGACGAAGTCGTGGTGCGCGTCGGGGGTCTCCACAAACGAGCGCTCCCGGCCGTCCCAGGAGACGAACTGGATGCCTGTCGGCGGGCCGTCGTCGAAGCGGCTGGTCACGAAGTACAAGACCCCCCGGGCGTCGACGGACGCGCGGGCTCGCAAGGACTCGGCCCCGTCGGCCATCTCGTCGTACCAGACGTACCGGCCTTCTTGATCGAGCACGACGACCGGGCCTCCGGGGAGCTCGGCGGTGGTCTGACCGAGGGTCGGCGCGATGATGTAGCCACTGCCCCGCAGGCCGGACTCGACGAACACGCCGGGCAGCGTCGCCGGCACCCCTCCGGTGCGCACGATGGACACGGCGCTCGCCACCGGTGCGCCATCTACCTCGGCCACGAGCCGGTAGTGGACGTCGGTGAGCGACGGCAGGCCCAGCAGGTCGACGTCGTGGAGGGCCGACGGGTCCGAGGGCGGGGTTCGCTGACCCAGGGTCTCGTCGAGCCCGAACTCGACCCAACCGACGGTGGGCTCCGCCGTGCTCCAGGCCACTTCCACGACGGTCCGCACGGCGTCGCTGACCCCGGCCTGGACGTCGAGGAACAGCGGCGGCGGGGCCGGCGGATCCTCGGCCGGGGGCGCGGCGGGTGCGGGGCAGCCGACCAACGGCAGGGCGAGCAGGGCCAGCGGAAGGCAGCGGTTCACGGGCTCAACTCCCGGTCCAGGAACTCGCGCAAGGCGCGCTGGGAGCCCTCGTCCGGCCAGCCGTAGGGGAGGAAGACCGCCGGAAACGCGAGGGTCGCGCGGCTGGTCAGGACCCCCGCGTACGGAGCGAGCCCCGGCACGGTGTCGTCCACCAGGTTCCCGCGGGAGTCGACGTTGACGAAGGTGGACCGCAGGTCCGCGACGAGCCCCTGGACCCCGCCGTCGACCCGGGCGGCCAGCAATCCCATGGTGGCCCCCCCGAGTGGCCGAGCACCGCGACCCGCGCCGCGTCGACTTCCGGCAGCGCGCGCAAGCAGCGCAGCGCCACCAGGGCCTCGTACACTCGCACCCCGAGCAGCGACTGGCCCCGAAGCAGGAACAGGCGGGTCAGCATCGACTCCCAGGCGGTGTCCCGGGGCGCTTCGTTCGCGCCCTTGCCCGGCGTCGGGGGCAGCGCCGCGCGGGCGAAGGAAGCCACCCGGAAGGTCGGGGCCGCGACGACGTACCCCCGGGCGACGAGCTCGCGCACGCCCGGCCGGGCGAGGATGTCGGGCCCCGCCTCGCTGTGGCCGTGCAAGGCCAGCACCGCGGGCGCCGGGCCGTTCGTGTCGGGGGCGATGACGCGCAGCGCAAAGGTGCCGACCCAGCGGTCGTCCACGAGGAAGTCCTGGCGCAGGACACCGCCTTCGCGCACCTGGGCCGTGCGCCGAACCGAGACCGACGCGCTGGCCAGATCGTCCACCAGGAACCCGATCCCCGTGGCGTCGACGATCAACGCCGCCAGGTCGCGGGGGCGGAGGCGCTGCGGCGAGGGAGCGACGGTCCCGGCCGCGTCCACCAGGTCGCGGAGCTCGGCTCCGGTCCGAATCGTCGCGTGGGGCGCCGCCCGGTCCAGAAAGGCCAGGTATTCCTCGACGCAGACGCCCGGCTCGGGGTCGCAGACCCAGGTCGCGCCGGGGTCGTCCACGAATGCCGCCTCCGCGGCCTCCGAGGCGGCGGACCCCGGAGCGAGGCCCAGGGCCAGCGCGAGGGTTGCCTTGAGCGCACGGGATCGCGTCGGGGGCAGGTTCATGGAGCGGGAGTATGCCCCGCGGGGGGCGGGGGGCCCTCCACCTCGGGCCCGGCGGCCGGCCGCGTCAGGGGCCGCCGGTGGGTGGGCGCGCCGTACTCGTAGGGCATGTCGGCCGGCGCGACGGGGCTGGCCCAGCGGCGTCCGAGCACATCCAGCAACCAGACCCAGGAGCCGCGGCCCGTCTTGCGACCCAGGTCGTCGGCCGTGGCCGCGCTGAACCCGGCGGCGTCCGGGAAGGGCCCGATCAGTCGGCCCCGGCGGAACCGTCGGTGCACGAGCCGCTCCAGGGCGGGGCTGGTCGGGGGCGAGCCGAGGGCTCCGGGGCAGGCCTCCCAGCGCACGAGGAACAGCCGGTTGTCGTCGAACCGGTGCGGGTCGACGACCTCGACGCCGCCGAACCCCGCCTGCACGAACGGCCAGGGGTCGATGCGGGCGCCCGCCAGCGGGCCTTCGGGATCCCAGCGGGGCGTCTCGCCCGAGCACATGTTGCTCGCCAGCTCCAGCAACCCCAGCTGCACGGGAGCGTGCGCCGAGGGCCCCAGTCGTCTGCGCATCGCCGCCGCCACCTGCTCGGCGGGGAACGGCCCGGGCACGGGCGAACGCATCCGGCGGTACCACCAGTCGGTCGTCCCCCCGCTCCGAGAAAACACCGCTCGGTCGTCCTCGGGCAGGTCGGGGGCCTCCACGGACGAGCCCTCGCTGGCGGTCAGGGGAACAACCCCGTGCCCGACCGAAAGCACCACGGCGCCGACCGCGGCGGCGATCCGAGCGCGCCCCGAGAGCCCCCAACAGCCCAGCCCCCACGCCAGCAACGCCAGCGCCTCGGGCAGCAGGAACTGCCAATCCACGAGGCCGGGCTGGCCGTTGCGCTCCGTCAACACCACGCCCACGGACTGGGACGCCAGGGATGCCAGCAACACCGCCACCAGGGGCGGGAGCGACTTCGCCCGGAGCGACGACGCCACCGCCCGGACGACGACCACCGCCCCGGGGACGACGACGCCCAGCACCCAGGGGGGCCCGAACCAGCGGTGCCAGAGACCCTGGGCCACGGGCGTGAACAGCCCCCCTACCTGGCGGGAGGCCTCCTGGGGGCTGACGTAGTGCCCCCGGAGTTCGAGGTAGGCGGGGAAGTCGTAGGCGGTCGGGCCCCAGATCGAGGCCGGGCCGGGCAGGAGCGGGTCGGCGACCACCAGCATCGCCAGCGCGCCGAGGCCCGCGCGCGCCCAACGACCGGTCCCCGCCCCCCTCGCAACGAGCCACCAGCAGCCCACGGCCCCCACGACGGCGACGTCCACGACCGCCAGCGGGTGCAACAGCAGCCGCGCGCCCTGGGTCGCCCCGGCAGCCAGCGCCCAGCCCCCCGCGCTCGGGCCGTGCGTCGTCGCCGCGCGGTGCAGGAGCACCAGCCCCACCACCGTGGTCGCGGCCAGCGCGAACTGGGGCTCCAGGCGGCGGCTCGACTCGAGCACGAGGGGGTGGAAGCTCACCAACAGGCTCGCCAGCAGGGCCAGCCCAGGGCCCGCGAGGACCCGCGCCAGCACCCAGGTGGCGAGGGCCAGCAGCAGGTGCCACGGCACGTTGGCGGCGCGGAGGCTGTCGAGGCGGGGGGGCGCCAGGGCCACGAAGGCAGCCAGCGCGGCGGGGTACAGCTGCGGGTGGATCGACGCGGGGTCTCCGCGCTCGATGTGGCGCGCGAGGCGGCCGACGGCGGCCGGCAGGGAGTCCCGGCGCAGGGCCGGCACCAGGCGCGCGGCCGGCCCCGAGTAGAAGACGTCGTGGTCCGCCGGTGGCCGCCCGTCCTGCGCCAGAAAGCTCGCCTGCACGCAGACGATCGACGCCAGGATCCCCAACACGCAGAGAAGCTCGGGGCAGCGGATCGGGGGCGAAGCAAGCACAGCGAACCGAGCGTAGTGGGCTTGTGCGGCGAGGGCGAGGGCGAGGGGCCGGCGGCGGGCGGCGATTCTCCGCGGGCGCGACCGACCCGATCAGCTTGACGCTGCCTGGGTTCCCGGGCCTCGGGGAAGCGACCGCTGCGTGCTAGGGTCCGCGGCGCTCGGCGCCGGTGTTGGCCCCGTTGGCGAGGGCTGGCGACATGCAGGTTCGATGCGTCTCGACCGGGTTCGCGCTGCCCCCGCGAATCGAAACCGCCGCGGAGCTCGCTCCCCGGATCGGCCGGTCGGCCGAGTGGATCGTGCAGCGCACCGGCGTGGCGCGGCGGCGCATCGCGGAGTGCCCGGTCGAGGTGCTCGCGGCCGACGCCGCTCGGGCGGCGCTGGGGGACGGCCCGCCCCCGGACCTGCTGATCAATGCGTCGGTGACGCCACGGCAGCTGCTGCCGGACACGTCGGCGTTCGTGCTGCGGGAGCTGGGCTTCAGCGGCATCCCGGGCTTCAGCGTGCACGCCAGTTGCCTGAGCTTCGTGGTCGGGATGCACAACGCCGCAGCCCTCATTCAGTCCGGGGCCTACCGCCGCATCCTGGTGGTCTCCGCCGAGCGGGCGACGGCCGGCCGCAACGTCGACGAGCCCGAGAGCGCCGCCCTGCTCGGCGACGGCGCCGCCGCCGCGGTGTTCGAGCCCCACGAGGGCGGCAGCGAGCTGGAGGGGTGGCGGATGGCCACCTTCCCCGCCGGCGTGGACTTCACCAGCATCCTGGGCTGCGGGCTCTACCGGCACCCCAACGACGCGGGGACCACCCCCACCGACAACCTGTTCCACATGAACGGGCTCGCGGTCTTCAAGTTCGCCGTCCGCCGCGCCGGCGTGTTCGTCCGCCGCTTCCTCGACGACCACGGCCTGACGGTGGACGACATCGATCTGGTCGTGCCCCACCAGGCCTCGGGCCCCGCCCTGGAAGCCCTGTCGCGCTTCGGCTTCCCCGCCGACCGGGTCCAGAACGTGATCGCGGAGACCGGCAACTGCGTCGCCGCATCCCTCCCCCTGGCCCTGGCGATGGCCGACGCCGACGGCCGGCTGACGCGCGGCGATCGGGTGCTGATGCTCGGCACCGGCGCGGGACTCAGCGTCGCCGGAGCCCTGTGGCGCTGGTAGTCCGCCGCGCCCAGGCTGCCTGGGCGACCGTCGGCCGCACGTTTGGGGCGTGGCTCGCGCCGGCGGGCACGGCCGTTCTCTTCCTGGGGCTCCGCGCCCTCGCGGCGGTGGGAGCGGCCCTCGACCCCCTGCTCTTTCCCGCGCTTCGCTCGACCCGGGTTCAAGCACCCATCGTGCTCGTGGGCGCCCCGCGCACGGGCACCACCTTCCTGCACCGCTTCCTGCACGCCCACGGGGTGGGCGCGTCCCAGCCCCTGTGGCGGATGCTCTACCCGTCGCTGGTGCTGCAGCGCCTGGTGCGGCCGTTCGTGCCGCTGCTGGAGCGCATCAGCCCGGCCCGACACCACTCCACGCCCGCCCACCAGACCGGCTTGACGTCTGTCGAGACCGACGACGCCTCCCTCATGTTCCGGTTCTTCGACGGCTTCTTCCTGTACGCCTTCGTGCTCGCCTTCGCCGAAGACGACTGGCGTGATCACTTCGACCCCCGCCTGCGCGACACGACGGCCCGGGACTTCGCGTTCCTGCGGCGCTCCTGGGCCCGGGCGCAGGTGACGGCCAGCGGGGACCGAGCCTTGGGCAAGCTGTTCTCCCTGGGCACCCGCCTGCCCGCGTTCCAGGCCGAGTTCCCCGACGCCCGCGTTCTGTACACGGTGCGGGATCCCGTGCAGACGGTCCCCTCGACGCTGAGCCTGGTCACCGGCGTGCTCGACCGGCGGTTCGACTTCTGGGCATTGCCAGCGCCGGTCCGGGAGCGCCACCTGGGGCGCCTCTACGCCGGAGTCCTGCAGCTGCACCAGCGCTTCCACGAAGACTGGAGCTCCGGCGCCATCGATCGCACCGGCGTGCTGGTGATCCCCTTCGAGCGGCTGATGACCGACTTCGACGGAGCCATGGACTCGATCCTGAAGCACGCGGGGGTCGCGCCCACCGACGCGGTGCAGGCGGCCATCGACGAGACGGCCATCTCCCAGCGCAGCTACCAGAGCCCTCACCAGTACGACCTGCAGCGGTTCGGCCTCACCGCCGAGCAGATCCAGCGGGACTTCGCGTTCGTCTACGAGGCGTTCCTCGACTCCCCGACGCCCGACGCACGGCAGCCGTGAACACGAGCGGACCCAGGTCACGCGGCCTCTGACGTAGACTGCCGCCGTGCGCCGCTCCTGCCTGCCCCTGGTCCTCCTCGCCGCCTGCGCTCCCGCGGGCGAGCTGCTGCTGGATCCCGTGGAGCCCACCAGCTCCGACGCCCTGCAGCTGACCCTCGTGAGCGAGTCCGACGAGTGGGCCGATGCTGCCCCCACCTGGACCGTGGACGGCGCCGACCGGCCGGACCTCGCGGGCCTGTGGCTCATTCCCCCCTCGGCGACGGCCCGCGGCGAGACGTGGTCCGCCCGCGTCGACGGCGACCCCACGCTGGCCTCGACCGAGGCCCTCATCGGCAACAGCGCGCCGTCGATCACCGGCGCCTGGCTGGGCCCCGATCCCGCCGACGCGACCACGCCGCTCGTGGCCTCGGCCGACGGCTGGTTCGACGCCGACGACGACGGCCCCGGCTTCCGGGTCACCTGGTCCGTGGACGGCGTCGCGTTGGATGCGGTCGGCGCCGTGCTGGAGCCAGGCCCCTACGCCCGGGGCTCCCTCGTCGAGGCGACCATCACCCCGTACGACGGGCAGTCCGAAGGCGAGGCCCTCGTCGCCACCCTGACGGTCGGAAACGCGGCCCCCCCGGCCCCCACCGTCTCCATCGAGCCCGGCAGCCCCATCCTCGGCGAGTCGCTGGTCTGCGTCGTCACCGCCGGCGAAGACCCCGACGGCGACGCAACGACCGTCGAGGTCAGCTGGGCCGTCGACGGCCTTCCGTACCCCGCCGAGGGGGGCCCGTGGCTCGGCCCGGCCACGACGACCTGGGCCGACGACACGGTTCCGGGCGAGGACCCGTCGGCGAACCAGGACTGGCTCTGCCGCGCGGTCGTTCGGGACTCGGAGGCCGCGCTGAGCGACCCCGCCGAAGCCGCCGTCCGCGTCGTCGCGGGCCCCGTCGCGGACCTCGCCCCCACGGACGTGAACCCGACGTCCCCCCGCACCGGCGAGCCCGTGTCCCCCCGGGACTACCTGCAGAAGGTCAGCGGCTGGTACTTCGGCCACGCCACCTGAAGCTACTGCAGTAGCCAGTTTGGCTACCTCGATCAGCTTCAGCAGGACCTCGACCTCACGTACCCCGCCCTCGACATCGAGATCATCGGGGTCAACGACGTGGGCTTCGAGTCGGGCAACGCCACGTTCTGCGAAGGCCGCGACCTGCCGTGGATCCAGAACACGGCCGAGCTGGACGTCTGGACCGTCTGGGGCGGGGGGTACCGGGACGTCCTGATCCTCGACGAGGAGAACGTCCCGGCGGCCGTCTACAACCTCACGACCCACGACCTGGCCGACGCGGCGAACTACGCCGAGTTGATTCAGCTGTTCGTGGACGTCGCGACGGGCGCGCGCTGAGCCGAGCTCAGACGGCCCGCACCCAGGTGCCCCGGCCCTGCTTCTCGAACTCGACCTTGCCCTGCTCGGCCAGGATCGCGGTCACGTAGCTGGCGAACCGGCCCCGGTACCCCTTGCGGAGGCCGTACCAGCCGCCGACCGGGTTGTCGGGCGAGCGGCCCCAGGCCTCGACCGTGTTGGGCTTCGGCTCGGCCTTCTCGTCCTTGTTGCCCAGCTCCATCCAGTCGCCGTGGGCGACGAGCATCGCGTGCAGGTCCTCGAGGGCCGACAGCGTGTAGTGCAGCCAGGTCTTGCCCACCTGGCAGTGCAGGACGCCCTTGTCCTCGTCGATGTGCATGGTGAACTCGGACTTGCCGAGGGGGGTGGTCAGGACCCAGGGGTCGTCGGGGGTGCCGGTGCCGCTCATGGTGTGCCTCCGTGGTTGCGGGGTGTGAGCGGCAGTCTGCCGAGGCAGCGCAAAGGCATCGAGCGCCCAGGCCGACCGACTGCGTTGCCGAATCGGCAACAGTCGGACGACCGAGCACGGCCCCCGGAGATCAGGCGGCCCGAGAGGCTTCTTCTTCGAGGGGCGGGAAGGAGCGGGTCGGGGGCAGGTCGATGCGGACGCCGGGCGCGGCGGCGGCGGGCACCGGCACACGAAGGAGGCGGACGCCGGCGACCAGCATGACGGCGGCCAGGGCGAGGAGACCGAAGTACACGAACGGCAGGGCGTTGAACGTGGCTTCGGTGAAGGGCAGGGTCAGAAGGGGCAGGTGCATCGGAACCTCCTCGCCGGACAACCCGGCTCATGGAGGACTCTGTTCGCAAGGGCCGTGCCAGGGACTGGATCCCCGCACTTGCTGGGTTTGCGGCACCCGAGCGTCCCGCCAACGCCGGACCGGACGTCCGCGGACACGCCCACGGTCAGGCGTCGGGGCGAACCTCGGCGGCCAGGCGCGGGTCCCGGGGGCCCTCCACACGCACCACTTCGACGCCGTGCTCTTCGAGGTACCCGAGCCCGTTCTCGCCGGCGTACCCGCCGTCCACGACGTACACGCGCCGGATCCCGGCGTGGTGCAGGAGCTTGCTGCACATCATGCAGGGCTCGCCGGTGACGATGAGCCAGGCGCCCTTGGTGGGGACGCCCGCCGCCGCGCAGTTGCACACGACGTTCATCTCCGCGTGGTGGCAGCCGATCTCCATGCGCGTGCCCGACACCACGTTCTGGCTGTCGCGCAGGCAGACGTCGCCGCCGCACAGGCGGCCGCCGCCGCGGGGGCCGCCGTTGTAGCCATCCATGAGGATGACGTTGCGCTCGGGGTCGAGCAGGAGGGCGCCGAAGGTGCGGCGGGGGCAGTTGGACGCACGGGCCAGGGCCAGGCACTGCTCGATGCGGATGGACAGGTGCTTGCTCTTCACGGGGCCACCCTGCCGGCGGCCCGGACGGGGCGCAACCAGCCGGCGGCCCCTACGGCGCGGGCTCCATCAGGTCGGCCCGGGCGATCGTCCACTCCAGGCGCTCCCGCGCACAGCCCGGCGGCTCGCAGGGATCGAAGGGGTGGACCCGGATCCAGCTCTCGGCTTCGACCACGGTGAGCACCAGGTCCCCCACCGAAGCCGACTGGCCGGGCAGCAGCGTCACCGCGTCGCCGTCGCGCTCGAAGGTCACCGGCTTGCGGTAGCCGATCCCCCCTTCCCGCTCGTGCCTCCCACACGTCGTGACGTCTCGCGGCGAGCGCACCGTCCACCCCGCGACGGGCTCGGTCAGCTCGGCGTTGCCGGCCAGCCAGGCGGTGCCCCCCGGGCGCTGCTGGGCATGCACGACGGCAGCGACCCGGTCGCCCAGGTCGGGCTCCAGGCCTCGGACGGTCAACGCGACCCGCTCCCCCGCCAGGTCCGGCAGCTCCACCCGCTCGCTGTGCATCACGAAGCCGAAGGACTCCCCTCGCTCCGTCACGAACTCGACCTGCCCTGCCTCCAACCCCGCGAACGCGCCGTCGTGGGTGACGCCCTCGGGCGGCGGGGGCAGCGTGCTCTCGAAGGGGACGAGGTGGAGGCGCTCGCCGACGGGCTCGGCGCAGGCCGGGTCGTCTTCGTCGCAGGCGACGAGGGAAAGCAACAGGACCAGGGCCAACCAGCGCATCGACGCCGTTTTACCGCAGCCCCGGCCTCGGCCAAGGCCCATCGACCCTCAGAACCCCGGGGCGAACAACGCCGTCGCGCGCTCCGGCTCGGCGATGCCGATCTCCGTCAACGCGGCGTCCGCCTGGGCGACGTGGGCGGCCCCCTCGTCCCCCCCCAGCAAGCGGCCCCGCTGCCGGCGCGCGCCGGCGGCGAAGTGGGGCATGCCGTCGGCTTCGAAGCGGGCGACCGCGTCGGCGAGGCCCAGGATCGCAGCCGCCGGGTCCCCCCGCTTGTGGGCCACGGACGCCCGGACCACCGCCGCGATGGCGGCGTTCCCCGGGCAGTGGATCCGCTCGAGGGTGCGCGCGTCCTTGAGGGCCGACTTGAGCAGCTGGGGGTTGCTGCCCGCGGCAATGGCGGCGTAGGCGCGGATGTGGATCATGCGCTGCTTCACGTCGAGGATGTTCAGCAGCAAGGACCGCCGAAGCGCAGGCCACATGGCCTGCAGCCGCTCCATGGCCGCCGGCCCCTCGCCCTCGTAGAGGTCGAGCCACGTCCCCATGTAGTGGTTCAGGAAGTCCTGGATCTGGTACTCGGCCTGGAAGCCGCTGGTCTGCCACTCGCGCGCGGCCCGCTCCTGCTGCTGGCGCGCGCCGTCGAGGTTGCCCGCCCGCAGCTGCGAGACGATCCCGTAGCCCATCCGCAGCCCGTGGATCTCGTAGACGTTGCCCCGCCGGCGGGCCGCCTCCAGCTGCCGGGGCCCGCGGCGGGCCAGCTCGTCCCAGCGGCCGGAGTAGACCAGCGCCCAGTTCCCGAACAGGTTCGCGTTGCTGATCTCCCAGGTCACGCCCGTGCAGCGCTGGCTGAAGATGCGGTGGGCCGAGTCGTGGAAGCCGACCGCATCGGCCCAGCGCCCGTCGAAGTACGACGCGAAGCCCGCCATGAGATCGACGAAGCCCAGGGCGTGGGGATCGGACCGCTTCTCGGCCGTCGCCCGCGCCCGGTCCAGCAGCCGCGCCGCCGACTTGTGGCCCCCCGACGAGCTGCGGTGCGCCGCCTCGAACGCCAGCGCCCGCGCGATCCGCCCGGTCTCGCCCGACCGCAGCGCCTCGATGAGGTAGCGCGCGGTGAAGTCGGCTCCGAGCTTCGTGTCCACGATGGACATGCCCGTGGCCATGGACCAGCACAGGTCCGCCCGCATCCGCTGCCACTGGGGCACCTCGTCTTCGGCCCGCTCGCGGAACCGCAGCCCCCGGATCGTGACGCGGAACCGCTGCCACAGCATCGACACCAGCGCGCTGGTGGCCGTCGTCGGCAACCTCCACCCCACCCCATCGAGGAGGTCCTGGGCGACCCCCATCCCCCGGCCGACGTGCCCGGAGATCAGGAACTGCTCGCAAGCCCGGCGCCGCAGCTCCAGGGCCCGCTCCTCGGGCGCGCCGTCGGCCGCCAGCAGGTACCCCTCCCCCGCCTCGGGGCCCCGCCCCGCGTTGGCGAGTGCGTGCGCGAGCTTCTCCCGCAGGGGGCGCCGCTCTCCCGCCGCGGCCCCCAGCTCCAACGCCCGCCGGTAGCGCGCCGCCGCCTGATCGAACGCCAGGGTCGCCGCCGCCGCATCGCCCGCCGCCACCGCGTACCCCGCGGCCTTGCCCGGCTCGCCCGCCTCCGCCCAGTGCGTCGCCAGCGCCTCGACGTCGGGCTCGGGCTGCGCTTCGTAGACCTCCGCCAGGGCGCGGTGTCGCGCGGCCAACATCGACGCCGAGAGGTCGGCGACCACGGTCTCCCGGATGCGGTCGTGGAACGTCTCGACGCGCTCGTTGTCCCGGAACCGCTCGGTCTTGGCGAGGTGCACGTTGCACAGCTGCTCGACCGCGTGGTGCGCCCGCCCGGACACGTCCGACGCCTTGACCACGAGCTCCAAGGGCAGCGGGCGCCCGGCCACGGCCACCAGGGACAGCACCCGCTGGGTCGTCTCGGGCAGCGCCTCGATGCGCCGTCGCAGCACCTGGCCGAGCCCCAGTCCGCTGTCCTCGCTGAGGCTGCGCATGTGCTCCACGCACTGCTGCACGAAGAACGGGTTGCCCTCGGATTCGCGGACGATGGCCGCCAGCCGACCGCCGTACGCCTCGGGCTCCGCGCCGTGCTCGTAGGTGTCGTCGGTGATGGTCCGCGGAACCAGCAGCCGCGACGCCAGCTCGCGCGCCTCTTCGGAAGACAGCGGCCCCACATCCACGGTCCGCCGCACGACGGCCTCGTTGACGGCGGCGTCGGCGAGGATCTGCTCGAGGATGGGGTTCCCCTCGAGCTCCTCGCTGCGGAAGGTGGCGATCAGCATCAGCCGCGGCGTGTCGGGCGCGGCGAACAGGTCGCGAAGCAGGCGCAAGGAGTCCTGGTCGCCCCACTGCAGGTCGTCGATCCACAGCACGAGCCGGCGCCGCGAACCCAGTCGGCGCAGCAGCTCCTTGAGCGCCGCCGAGGCGCGGTTGGACAGCTGCTGCACGTCGACCACGCTGTCGTCGACGCGGGCGGCGGCGTCGATGGAGGGCACGCGAAGCAGCACCGGGAACAGCCGCGCGAGGACGCGGATGTCGTCGGGGAGCAGCTCCGTGAGGCGGGCGGGGCCCAGCTTGCGCAGGTAGCGACCCAGGGCGTCGATGAGGCTGTCGAAGATCTTGTAGGGCAGCGACTCGTTCTCGTAGCAGCGGCCGGTGAGGATCACGCCCGTGCGCCGGCGCTTGAGCCGCCGCAGGAAGTGGCGCACCAGCGCCGACTTGCCGACGCCCGACGGGCCGACGACGTCCACCCGCACCGTGCTTCCCTCGCGCAGCTGATCGAAGGCGTCGTTCAAGGCGCGCAGCTGCCGTCCGCGGCCCACGAACACGGCGCTCAGGTCCGCCGAATCGACCGTCGGCACGGTGGAGCCGGCGTCCACGCCCAGCCGGTCGAGCACCTGGGCCCCGGTGGGCCGGTCGGCGGGGTCCCAGGCCATCAACTCCATCGTCAGGGCCGACAGGTCCGGCGGCAGCGAGGGCACCACGGCGATGGGCGGATCCGGCGCGAACTCGCCCCGCCGCAGCAGCGGCGAGCCCTTCCACGGACGCTTGCCGGTCAAGGTCTCGTAGAGCATCACGCCGACGGAGTACCAGTCCGACGCTTCGGTCACCGGCAGCCCCTGGAACAGCTCGGGCGCCATGTACGCCGGCGTCCCGGCGAGGCCTTCGGGCACCGACTCGTCGACGTCGGCGACCTGTCGCTCGACGACCAGACCGAAGTCCAGCAACACCACCCGGCCGTCGTGGGCGACCATGACGTTGGCCGGCTTCAGGTCCCGGTGCTGCTTCCCCGCGCGGTGCAAGGCCTGGACGCCCAGGGCGAGCTGCTGCAGCGCGGGCAGCAGGCGCTCGGCCGACGGCGGCCCGACGGTCCCGGTCCAGCCCGCGGTGCCGGCGTTCAGCGCGTCCTCGACGGACAGGGTCGGCGTGTCCACGACCTCGGCCGTGGGCATGTGGGACAGGGTCTCCAGCCCGCGCGTCCAGGTGAGGAAGTTGAAGCCCTGGACGAGCTCCATCGTGAAGAACCACTGGCCTCGCTCGAAGAACAGCTCGTGCAGCGCCGCGAGGTTCGGGTGGGTCACGCCGGCGAGCCCGCGGAACTCGTTCTTGAGCCGCAGCAGGTTCTCGGGATCCACGTACAGCAGGGTCTTGAGCGCGACTTCGGTCTGCCGCTCGTGGTCCCAGGTCCGGTACACGACCCCCATCCCGCCCTGGCCCAGGTGCTCGCGGATCTCGAACCGGTCGGTGCCGGCGAACTCGGGGGCGTCGCTCACCAGCGCTGCATACCAGCCGCGGGGTAGTATTTGCAGGGGTGACAGCGCGCAGCGGGAGACCATGGGGACAGGCGGAGACGACCTCCACGAGACGCTGGAAGCCACGACGCTGTTCGGGCGGCTGCCCCTGCGGCAGCTCCACTCGCTGGCGAACATCGCTGAGCGGCGGATCGTGCTCGAAGGCGTCGACGTCATCACCGAGGGCGACGAGCCCGACTACGTCTACGCGTTGATCGCCGGCGAGGCCGAGGTGATCAAGACCGAAGACGGCATCGAACACCGCCTCGCGATCCTGGGGCCGCCCGACTGCTTCGGGGAGATCGCGATGATCGACTCGGGTCCCCGGTCGGCGTCGGTGAGGGCCCGCACGAACCTGGAGCTGCTCGCCCTGCCCATCGAGGCGCTGCAAGGCGCCATCGCCGACGACCCCTACTTCGCCCAGGCGATGATGCTGTCGCTCAAGGGCGTCACCCGCACCATCCGCGAGACCAACCACCGGCTCATGCAGACGATGCACGCCGCCGTGGTCGAGGCCGCCGCGCGGGCGGACATGGCGCGCCTGACCGTGGCGGTGGTCGTGTGCCTCTGCTTCTACACGCTGCTGTTGGGGGCGCTGCAGAAGAGCACCAACCTGGTGTCCAGCTACACCTTCATCAACGTCGTGCTCACCGGGCTGTTCGTCGGCGCGATCCTCTACGTGATGCTGTCGTCGGAGCAGCCCATCGAGCGGTTCGGGCTGACGCTGCGCGGGTGGAGGAGGTCGTTGGCGGAGTCCGTGGGGTTCACCGCGGTGGGCCTCGCGATCCTGACCGCGGTCAAGTGGCTCGCCTTGCAGTGGGTGCCGGCGTTCGAGGGCATGCCGCTGTTCGAGTTCGAGGGCAGCGTGGTGCGGGCGGACCTCCGGGGCACGGCCGAAGGCGTCGCCGTCTGGCGCAAGACGATGATCTTCTACGTCTTGTTCATCGCGCCGGCCCAGGAGCTGATCGTGCGGGGCGGCCTGCAGTCGGCGCTGCGCATGTTCCTCGCGGGGCGGCAGGCGCCGCTCATCGCGATCCTCCTGAGCAACCTCATCTTCGGCACCACGCACCTGATCTTCCCGCTGCCGGTCGTCGGGATCGTGTTCCTGGTGGGCCTGTACTGGGGCTGGCTGTACCACCGCCACGGCACCCTGCTGGGGGTGTCGATCAGCCACATCATGATCGGGCTCTACACCTTCTGGTTCCTGGGCATCGACATCGTGAGGTGACCCGCGCGGGGCCTCAGCCCGACAGGGCGACCAGCTCGGCCTCGATCAGCTCGATCAACGTCCTCACCCGGACGTCCCGGCGCTGCTCGGGCAGGAAGACGGCCTGCACGGGGATGGCCGACAGCTCCTCCTCGCTGCGCTTGATCAGCTCCCCGAGCGCCCGGTGAGGCTCGCCCAGGAACGCCGGCAAGACGCCCGCGCCGGCGCCCGCACACAGGGCATCGCGCACCGCCGTGCGGTCGTCGACCACCACGACGGCGGGCAACAGGTCCGGCCAGCGGGCTTCCACCAGACGCTCGTCGCCGGGCGCGGCGATGAGCGGCACCCGTCTGTCGGGCACCCCCTCGAACCGGGCCGCGGCGTACAGCCACATGGGCACCTTCGCCAGGCGGCGGGCGACCAGATCGCTGTCGGGCATCGGACCGCCACGAATCGCGAGATCGATGCGGTCTCGCAGGAGATCCACCCGCTGGTTCTGCAGGAGGATCTCAAGCCGCACGCCCGGCATGCGCTCCCGGAATCGCGCGATCACGGCCCCGCCGACCAGGCGCCCGAAGGGGACCGGCACGGACACCCTCAAGGTGCCGCCGGGGTCGTCGTGGCGCGCGGTCGCCCGCAAGGCCCGAAACGCCGCGAGCAAGGGCTGCAGCTGCTGGTGGACGGCTTCGCCCCGCTCGGTGAGCGACACCTGCCGAGGCCCCCGCAAGACGAGCGGCTGCCCCGCTCGTTCCTCGAGCAAGGCCAACCACCGGCTCGCCGTCGGCTTGGGGATGCCCAGGTCCGCGGCCGCCGCGGTGATGGTGCCCAGGCGCGCCAGCCGGTCGAAGAACAGGAGTTCGCGGAGGCGGAGATCGTCGAAGGCGTCCAACATGGACGCACATCGTCCCAGAAAGTGAGCCCTATGGACTCATTTTCAGGCCCTTACGGTTCAGAATTCCATCCCTAAGTTGTCCTCACACAACGGAGGACCCCATGAGCAACGCCCCCCTCGCCATCACGAAAGACACCCGCGTGTCCGACATCCTCGAGCACTACGGCGACATCGCCGACGTCATGGAGGCCTTCGGGGTCAAGCGCGCCGGCGCCCTGGTGCTCCGCAAGACGCTGGGCAAGGTGCTCACCGTGGAGCGCGCCGCGAAGGTGCACCGCGTGCCCCTCGACGAGTTCCTGCCCATGGTCCAGGCCGCGTGCGGTCAAGCAGCCGACGGAGCGGCGCGATGACCACGCCGGCGAACCCCGAGTTCTCAGGCTTCAAGGGCCGCTTCTTCGCCTGGTTCCTGACCAGCCCCATGCGCCGGCTGCTCGAGTTCAAGATGGGCAAGCCCGAGGAGCGCATCGCGCAGCTCCTCGCCCTGACCGGCGACGAAGCCGTGCTCGACTTCGGCTGCGGCTCGGGCTTCCACAGCCTGCTCATGGCCGAAGCGCTGCCGAACGGCCGGGTCATCGCCGTCGACGTCTCCCCGGAAATGCTGTCGCAACTGGCGAAGAACGCGAAGCGCCGGGGTGTGTCCGACCGCATCGAGCCGCTCCTCGCCGACGGCCTCGACCTGCCGCTGCCCGACGCCGCCGTCGACCGGGCCCTCAGCGCCGCCGCCTGGCACCACCTGGACGATCTGGACCAGGCGGCGCGGGAGCTCTTTCGCACGCTGCGCCCCGGCGGACGGCTGGTCGTCAGCGACCTGCTCATCCGCCCCTCCACCAAGGCCGTCGCCGGACTGGACGGCCACGACCGGGCCTTCGAGCCCGACGACCTGCGCCGCATCCTGGAGCAGACCGGCTTCACCGAAATCCACGTCGAGACCCTGGGCCGCTGGGTCCTGGGCGCGGGCACCCGGCCCTGAACCCCATGCCTTCCCCGGAGTCATCCGTGACCGACTGCGACGTCGACCTCCTGATCGCCGGCGCCGGCCCCACCGGCCTCATGGCGGCCGCCGAGGCGCTGCGCCAGGGCCTGACGGTGCGCATCGTCGACCGCAAGGCCCGCCGCTCCACGTTCAGCAAGGCGCTGGTGATGCACGCGCGGACGCTGGAGGCCCTGGAGCCCCTGGGTCTGGCTTCCCGCATCGTCGCGGCCGGGGAGCAGTTCCGCGCCCTGAACGGGAAGTTCCTCGGCCGGCCCGCGGTGCGCGTGGACCTGGGCGGGCTGCCCTGGGGGGACACGCGGTACCCCTACTGGCTGTCCATCCCGCAGTTCGAGACCGAGCGCTTCCTGGAAGAGCGGGTCGGCGAGCTGGGCGGGGCGGTGGCCTGGAACACCTCCTTGCACGAACTGGAGCAGGACGACGACGGCGTCACCGCCACGCTGCGGCGTGAGGACGGCGGGGCCGAGACCTGCCGCGCGCGCTGGTTGCTCGGCGCCGACGGCGGGCGCAGCCGGACCCGCGAATTGGTGGGCATCGCCATGCAGCGCGAGTCTCTGAACCAGACCTTCGTGCTGGCCGACGCGAAGAACACCTGCGAGCTGACCCCCGACGAAGGCCACGCGTGGCGAGCGAAGCAGGGGTTGGTGCTGATCGTGCCGATGCCCGAGCCCAACGTCTCTCGAATCATCGCCCACGTCCCCGGCGTGGGGCCCGACGACCGCCTCGCCCTCGACGAGGCCTTCTTCGACGACCTCATTCGCGAGCGCACGGGCATCGAGTTCGGCGCCCACGAGCTCGACTGGGCGACGCAGTTCGTCCTGAGCCAGGGGCTGAGCGATCGCTACCGCAGCGGCCGCGTCTTCCTCGCCGGCGACGCCGCCCACGTGCACAGCCCCGTGGGCGGGCAAGGCATGAACACCGGCATCCAGGACGCCCAGAACCTGGTGTGGAAGCTGGCCCGGGCGAAACGGACCGGCGCCGCGGCGGAGCCCTGGCTGGCCAGCTACGAGCAGGAGCGGCGCCCCGTGGCCCACGCCATGGTCCAGACCACGGGCCTGGCGACCAAGGTGCTCACCAACACCAACCCCGTGGTGCGCACGCTGCTGGCCGCGGTGGCCAGCCGGGCCACGAAGCTGGCGTGGGTCCAGACCAACTTCGGGCGCCCCATCGGCATGTTGAACCTGGGCTACGAGCGCAGCGACGTGCTCGCCACGACCGCGGTTCGGGGCGTCGCCTTGAAGCCCGGCCAGCGGCTCCCCAACCCCGAGCTGGGCGACCGCCGCTTGCACGACCTGCTCGACGACGTGGGCCACGCCCGCATCGAGCTGGGGACCGCCGTCACCGTGACCACCGACGCCGAAGCGGAGGTGCTCGGCGACGCCGATGGAGCCGCGGTTCGCGAGGCGCTGGGGGCCGGCGGCGACGCCGTGGTGCTCGTTCGACCGGACCGCTGCATCGCCGGAATCTGGCGCACCGTCGAGGAGCTGGAGGCGTTCGAGGCCGCACTCGGCTGAGGGGGGACCCGTGGGTAGACTCCCGGCTCAACTCCGGGGGGACCCATGCTTCGTTCGATCGCAGCTCTCTGCACGCTCATCGCCGCCACCGCCCACGCCGGGCCGCCCGACGATGCCCTCGCGGTCTGGCAGAAGCACATCGCGCTGGAGGCCGCCTTCGACCCGGCCTCGGTCGATCTGCTGACCGAAGACTCCGTGATGCTCGCCGACCGCGTCGCAGCCGACGGGTCCGTCGAGCGGCAAGAGCTGGCCATCGCAAAGGTTCGGGCCCAGTGGCCTCAGATCATGGCCAGCGCCAAAGCCATGGACGACCGGTCGACGTACGACGACGTCGCCATCGCCCCGGACCCGCGCGGCTTCCGGGTGACCGCCCGCCGGACCTCGCTTCGCAAGTGCTCCGAAGACCCCGGCTACTCCGCGATCCTCGTCAAGACCGACGCGGGCTGGCGATTGGCCGAGCAGTACTCGAAGGTGTTCGCTCAGAGCCAGTGCCCACCCGACGAGAAGCGGGCCGCGGCGCTGGCGACCGAGAACGCCGCCCTGTACGCGCCGCAGCTTCCGCTGCAGGTGGACGACGAGACCCGGCTCGACACGATCGTGGCCGAGGGCCCGCTGCTTCGCTGGCAGTACACGCTGGTGTCGATCCCGTCGACGTTCGAGCGCATGGACACGTTGATGGGGGTCATGGGGCCCCTGACGCTGAAGTCGACGTGCGGCATGGCGAACCTGCGCACCCTGCTCGATGCCGGCGGGACCGTGGTCTACGAGTACACCGGCAGCGACGGAAAGCCGATCCCCGGGTTTCGCTACACCGGCGCCGACTGTCCCTGATCCAACCGGTGCGCCCCGCCGTACCGGAAGTCGGAGGCTCCCCGCAACGCGCGCGGTCGTCGATGGACCCCCGATCGCCCCCGCGTCCGCGGACCTCTCGGTCTAGACTCCGGGGCTCAACTGTGGAGGTGCTTTGAACCGTTGGTTGCTCGCCCTGCTCCTGCTCGCCGGCTGCGCCCTGGATGCGCCGCCCGACGAGCAATTGCAGTGGGCGACCTACGACTTCGCGGTGCAGCCGAACACGGCGTCGCCGGGCATCCCGCGGACCGTGTCGTTGACGGGGTTGGGCAGCGACTGGCAGCCCGGCGAAGTCACCGTGGACTTCGGACCCGGGGTCAACGTCGCGGTCATGCAGGTGATCAGCACGTTCCACCTGCGGATTCAGCTGTTGCTGGACGACGACGCGGCTCTGGGCGTCCGGGACATCACGGTCTCCACCCCCGACGGCGACCGCATCCTGCGCGACGGCTTCGTCGTCGAGCCCGGCTCCATCGACCTGTTCCCGACCCGCGCCGCCATGGGCGACACCGTCGAGATCGAGATCACCGGCTGGGGCACGGACTTCATCGCCGAGCAGACCATCGTCAGCCTCGGGCCGGGCATCGACGTGCTCGCCACCGAGGTCACCAGCCCCTCGCGGCTGCTGGCGACGGTGCACGTCCCCTTGCGCTCGGATCCCGGCCGCTACGACGTCGTCGTCTACCAGCCCGGGGGCGCGGTCTACTCGTTGTCCGGCGGCTTCCTTGTGGACCGCGACAGCCACCTCATGACCATCACCCCCGACGACGCCGCGCAGCGCGACGAGCTGGGCGTGCGGGTGTTCGCCGACGGCGGCCAGTTCGTCGCCGGGCAGACCGAGCTCATCATGGGCACCGGCGTCGTGGTCTCCAACCTCCAGGTGCTCGGCCCCGAGTGGCTCGCGGCGGACCTGCGCATCGGCAACAACGCCCGCGTCGGCCCCCGCGACGTCGAGGTGCGGGTGACCAGCCCCGGCGGCGACCTCGTCCGCCTCCTGCCCGATGGCTTCAACATCACGGGCGGCGCGCCGGATCCCCTGCGCGCCCGCGCCTCGCTGTCCTTCGGCGTCGCCCGCATCCACCAGCCCGACATCTGCACGTTCTCGGAGCGGGTCTACGCGTCGGCGTCGTTCTACGAGCCCAACGACTTCCCCTGCCCCGGCAGCGGCGCGAGCAGCACGATGTTCCCGCCGCCGGAGTTCGACGTCGTGTCTTCCGGGTTCGCCTACAACCCCGGCGGCGCCTCGGACTGCCCGCCCACGCGCACGTTCGACGCGGGGCCGTACGTGACGCTGGAGTCGCCGGAGCAGAGCATCACCCTGCTTCGCAACGTGCACCCGTACACGGGGCGCATCAGCTACCAGGCCGAGGACCTGACCCTGGCCGACTACCGCGTCGACACCTCGTTCGACCTGGTGACGCCCGGCGGGGACCTGGGCAGCAACGCCGACCTGCCCGCCTGGGACATCGCCGACGCGCTGCACACGGTGCCCACCGACTACAACCACCAGGGCCCCGACTGGTGCGGCTACCGCCAGAACCTGGGCGAGGACTTCCGCGTCCGCTGGGACGCCGCGCAGACCTACGACGTCGCCCGCATGTACCTGTATCTGACGGGCTCGGCCCAAGGCGACGGCGTGCCGATCATGATGGTCTACCCCTGGGACGACGGGGACTACAGCTTCACCCCGGACCTGCTGAGCCACTTCACCGACGGCGGCGCGACGCTGCTGCAGAACGCCTACCGGCAGACCCGCTTCGACGTGCCCGGCTCCGACTACGTCAACGCCGGCTTCGCCAACAGCAACATCTACCACCGCGGCGGCTTCCTCTTCGACCCCGCCGAGTAGTGCGCCGGATCCCCAAGGGATAACGTCTCGCCGTGCCCGACGGCCCCCTCAACTTCGCCTCCCGCGTGCCCCCCGGGGGCCGACTCCTGGGCGTGCTCGCGGTCGCCGCAGCGCTGCTTGCGCCGTCCCTGGGGGGGACCTGGATCTGGGATGAGTACCGGCTGATCCTCGAGTCGCCGGCGGTCCAGGACCTGGGCTCCATCCCGTCGTTCTTCGGCGCGAACCTCGCCCAGGGAGCGGGGGGAACCGGCGTCGCCGCCTCGGGCGTGGACGTGTTTCGGCCCCTCTATTTGAGTTGGTTCGCGCTGCTGTGGGCGCTGGCACCGGGCAGCGCGTTCGTGTTCCACCTGGGCTCGATGGCCTGGCACCTGCTGACGGTGAGCCTGGTCTGGACGCTGGGGCGGCGGATCTCGCGGCGCCCGGGCCTCGCCGAAGCGGCCGCCCTGCTGGTCGCCCTGCACCCCGTGACGTCTGAGGCCTGGGCGGTCATCGGCTCGGTCTGCGATCCCATGGCTTCGGCGCTGCTGCTGGCCGCGGGACTGGTGCTGACGGCTCCGCGCGTCTCGGCACGGCGCGCCCTCGCCGGCGGGGCGCTGGTGACGGCCGCGGTGTTCAGCAAGGAGACCGCGCTCATGGCCTTGCCGGTGGGCGCGTGGCTGCTGTGGCGCCGGGGGCTGCGGGCCCAGCTGGTGCCGGCCGTGCTGGGGGCGCTGTCGTACCTGGGGCTGCGGACCGCGGCGCTGGGCGGGTTGTCGGGCACGGGGGGCTCGACGGAGCAGCGGATCGAGGCGCTGCACCACCTGCCGATCCTGTTGGTTGATGGGATCCGGGGCGTGGTCGCCATGCGTCCGCTGGGGGTTCGGCACCTGTCGTGGGAGTACCGGGACCTGAGCTGGGGGCTGAGTGTCGGCGCGGCCGTGCTCCTGGTGGCGGTGGCGGCGCTGGTCTGGCGGGCGCGCCGTCGTCGGCCGGTGCTGGCGGCGGCGCTCGCGGTGTCGGCCTGCATGCTCGCGCCGGTCGCGCTGGTGTCCACGATCGATGGCTGGGGCGGGTTCGGGCGGTTCCTGTACCTGCCTTCGGCGGTGCTCGCGCTGGCGTTCGTGGAGGCCGCCGAGGCGACCGGCCGCGGGCGCTGGGCCGGCCTGGGGGTGCTCTTCGCGTTGCAGTTGATGGCGTTGCCGACGGTGCTGCACGACTGGTCTTCACCCGAAGCGCTCGCCCGGTCGGGCATCCGCCAGGCGCCCGACGCGGGCATCCACTGGGTGTGGCTCGGCGAGGCACTTCAGCGCGAGGGGCGCCTGGCCGAGGCGCTGCCGGCCTTCGAGCAAGGCCACACCCTGACGCCGTCGTTCGAGATGGGCTGGACGAACCACGCCGACGCGCTGCGGTCCGCGGGGCGATGCCCCGAGGCCCGGGCCGTGATCGAGCAGAAGAATGCGCAGCTGGGGGCGGGGCCGAAGGGCGAGCTGCTGGTGGCGCTCTGCTTCATCGACGAGGGCCGCTTCGACGACGCCAGCGACCGGCTGTTGGGCGCGCTCGCCGCCGGGGGCGGGCCCCAGCTGCAGCGCCTCGCGGTCGAGCTGGTGAAGGTGCACCCGGGGCGTTGGGACTACCGGGATCGGCTCCGCGCGCAGTTGGCGGACGGCCACGCGGCGGCGCCGCTGCTGCTCCCGGTCCTGGACGCCGGAGCGCGGCTGGACCCGCGGCCTACAGAGCCGACAGATCCAGCTTCATCTTCGCCGGATTGAGCGCCGCCTCGATGTCCACGTTGGGGTGCTGCAGCAGGTCCAGCTCCTTGCCGAGGGTGCCGTCGCGCTTCATCAGCCGGATCTTCGGCCGCTCCGCCGTCGCCAGCTCTTCGCCCAGGTTCACGACGATGCCCACGCGGCCATCGGCCAACTTCAGGGGCGAGCCCAGGGGCCACTTGCCTTTGTAGCCGCGGAACAGGGTGGCCATGGGCCCCTGGATCCCGCGGACCTTGCCGGCGGCCATGGCCTCCAGCGCCTTCGCCGGCGAAAGCCCGCTCTTGGGCGTGCCCGCCAGAGAGTGGTACCCACCGACGGTCGCGACGATGAGCCCGGGGATGCCCGACTTCTGCCCCGCCGTCGCCTTCTGCACGTCGGCCGAGGCGAGGATGAGCGGCATGGCCAGGACGCCGAGGCCGCCGAAGCCGAACAGGGGGCGCACCGCCTCTTCGGGATCCTTGGACCGCGCCAGCCCCGAGAGCAGGGCGGCCAGGGCGAGGGTCATGACGTCGGCGTTGCCGAGCCCGATGTAGAGCCCGAACCCCGCCGCGTCGACGGCCATGGCGGCGTGCTTGTGGGTGTGGGGCAAGGGCTTGCGGCAGTCGCGAACCGCCGTCAGCAGCTGGAAGATGCCGCCGGAGCTGCGCTGGGAGTCGATGACCATCTGCAGCAGCCGCCGCAGGGGCAGCAAGGACGGGGTCTTGCCCTCCTTCACCTCGAGGTAGAGCTTGTCGGTCAGGTCGAGCAGCGAGCCGTACAGCCAGATCGCGAGGCGGTCGGGCTGGAACCGGAACGACGCCATCGACTGGCCGCGGCTGGGGCCCACGGAGATCTTCCCGAACGACGTGCCGCTCAGGCTGTTGGCGCCTTCGCGCAGGGCGGTGCTGCAAGCCTCGACGAACGCTTCGACGTCGGCGCGGCCGGCCCCCTCGGCGAATCGCAGTTCGCCCACGTTCCACTTCGCCAGGGTCTTCGCGAGGTCGGCGGCGCGCTCGTAGCCGGCGGCGTCGACCTTGAGCAGGCGTCCGTTGACGAACGCCTCTTCGGCGAGGAGCTGGAGCTTGAGCTCACCCCCGCCGCCGGCCGCGTGCTGGCCGAGGTGGTTCTCCAACGCGTCGACGCCGGAGACCACCGCGGCGTTGTTGGGTTCGTACAGCGCCAGGGACCGCAAGATGCGGTGCACCAGGGTGAGGACCTCCTGCGCGAGGCCGTGGTCGAGGGACTCGTCGCTCACGGGTGTCCCTCCAATTCTGGTTCGTCGTCGTCGTCGTCCAGGTCGTCCAGGTCGTCCAGGTCGTCCTCGGCGAACGGCAGGGACGCGTCGAGGTCCTCGTCGTCGAGGTCGTCGTCGAAGGGCAGCTCGAAGTCCAGGCCGTCGTCGCCGTCCAGGGGGGGCAGGTCCAGGGTGTCCTCGGGGGCCGGAGGCGGGGAGGCGGGGGGGGCCGGCTCGGGCGGAGGAGGCGGAGGCAGGTCGGCCGTGTCCTCGAGCGCCGGATTGTCCCCGGGGCTGGGCGCGGGCAGATCGGCGGTGTCCTCGAACGCCGGGTTCTCGTCCTCGTCCTCGTCGGGCGCGGAGAGCTCCAGGACGTCGTCCTCGTCCTCGTCGGGCGCGGAGATCTCCAGGACGTCGTCCTCCTCGGGCGCGGAGATCTCCAGGACGTCGTCCTCGTCCTCGTCGTCGGGGGCCGAGAACTCGAACGCCTCCTCGTCGCCGTCGTCGTCCTCGTCCTCATCGGGCGCACTGAATTCGAAGGCGTCGTCCTCGTCCTCGTCGTCCGACGCCGTCAGGTCGAAGGCGTCGTCGCCGTCCTCATCCTGGGTGGGCGCCGTGAAGTCGAAGTCCTCGGTGTCTCCGCCGTCGTCGTCCTCCTCCTCGGCTGCCGTGAACTCGAACGCCTCGTCGTCGTCCTCGTCGTCGCCGCCGGTGAACTCGAACGCCTCCTCTTCGCCGTCGTCGTCCCCGTCCTCGTCCCCGTCCTCGTCGAGCGCCGCGAACTCGAAGGCAGCCTCGTCGTCGCCGACCTCGTCGGAGCCCGTGAACTCGAACTCTTCTTCGTCGTCGTCGACTTCGTCGGAGCCCGTGAACTCAAACGCCGCCTCATCCCCGTCGTCGTCGTCGTCGTCGAACACCGGGGCGCTGAACTCCCCGCTCACGTCCGGCCCGAACCCCTCGTCGATTCCGCCGGGCGTGGGCTCCACCGGCCGCGAGTACTCCCCGGTGCCCAGCTCGGCGGGCCCGTCGTCGCCCACCGCCGGCATCTCGCCGCTGGTGACCGCCTGCATCTCCTGCGTCCACCCCGTGTACGTCTGGTCGGGCTTCTCCTTGAGCACCCAACCCCGCAGGGCCTTCGCCGCGGCGTCCTTGACCTCCTTGGGCAGGTGCCAGCGCCGGGCCTCGGTCTCCACCAGCTCCTTCGCTTCGGCGGTGCCCATGCTCGCCGCCGCGGCCACGATCTTCAGCTGCAGCTGCAGCGTGCCCTTGCTGCGGGTGATGTTCTTCTCGCCCAGCGTCGCCCCGAACCAGGCCAGCACCCGCCGGTTGGGGAACGCGCTGAGCGCATCGACGACCGCCGCCTGCTCTTCCTCGTCGCGCCCGCGGAAGGTCCCGTGCTGCGCCGCGCGGAGCACCAGCCCACCCACGCGGGGATCGCCGGACTTCTGCAGCACCTGCAACGACAGCAAGCGGTTGTCCCGGTCGGGATCGCGCAGGGCACGCCCCAGCGCGATGCGCGACTCGGGGTCGTACTTGCCGACCATCGCGTCCAACGCCGCGCGTCGGATGGGCGTCAGCGTGTTCCCCAGCCCCACCGACAAGGCCTGCACCGCCTGCTGGCTGCCGATGGCCCCCAACGCCGCGATGGCGTCGACCACGACGTCGGTGTCCTCGGACTCCAGGCGCGCCGCATAGAACGGAGTCAGGTCGATCCCCGACTTCTCCAGCAGCGTGCGCAACGTGGTCTGGGCCGGCCCGGGCCGCAGCTTCGTCAGCACGCCCAGCAGCGGCTCCCGGTCGTCCTTCGACAGAGCGTTGAGGGCCCCCGCCAGCAGCTCGGACGAGGCTTCGAATACCGGCGCCATCTTGCCGATCCGGTCGGCGTTGAGCATCGCCTTGCGCAACCCCTTGGTCGTGCCCGGCCCCGCCGCCTCGACCTCCGCCACCGCCCCCATGAGCGCGGCCAGCTCCGCGGCGTCCTTCGAGGCCAGCAGCCCGTCGTAGAGGCTCAAGACCATGGGCGACGGCCGGCCCTTGCTCGCGGCGATGGCCATGTTCACGAAGCGCGCCTGGTCGCCCGGCACGATGAAGGACTTGCGAACGAGATCCGCCGTCTTGCGCAGCGCCTTGGGCGGCTTGCGGGGCGCGGTCGCGCCGCGGACCCACACCAACCGGTCGTCGGCCTTGAGCATGCGCAGGTCGTCGGGCGAGAGCACCACCTCGGAGCCGGTCGCGTCGCCGCGCAGCTGCGCGCCATCGGCGGCGGCGGCCAGGCTCAAGCCCTCGGCGCCCTCGACGTCGACGCCCTCCTGCAGCGTGTCCGTGGCGTAGTACCGGATGTGCTTGAGGTCGCGCTTCCACAGCAGCGTGATCAGGTCCTCGTCGAGGCCCTTGGGGTCCGTGTTGAGGAGGTCCGCGAGGGAGACCAGCTCGTCGCGGGTCAGTCCCGTGCGGAAGGTCAGTTCGCGGACGCCGTCGCAGAAGAGCCGAAACAGCGCCTTGCTGAACTGGTCGTCGACCTCGCTGACCTGCTCGCCGGCGTACAGCAGCCCGAACGGCGCCACCCGCACGGTGATGTCGCCGTCGGCCAGGAGCGCGCCGGCGCGTTCGAGGAGGGTGTCGCCCAGGCGATCGACCAACGGACCATGGCCTTCGTACAGCCGGCTGGCGCGCAGCAGCTTGTCGAAGGCGATGAAGAACGATGATGCTGGGCCGATGCGAGCCGGATCGGCTCCCGTGAGGACGGGCTCTCCCAAGTCACCTCCGAATCAGCCGCCACCCTAGCGGCGGCGGGGCCGGAGCGGCAGGTGCGCTCTGGCATGCTGCGCAGCCATGAGCCGACGCATCGCCGCCATCGACCGCCTCCGAGGCCTCGTCATCGTCTTGATGGCGCTGGACCATTGCCGCGATTTCTTCCAGCCGGCGGGCATCGGCCCCGAGAACCTCGACACCACGTTCGGGCTGTTCTTTTTCACGCGCTGGGTCACGCACTTCTGCGCGCCGGTCTTCGTCCTGCTCGCGGGGGCGGGCGCGCGGCTCTACTCGGACAAGGTCGACGATCCCGGCGAGACCGCCCGGTGGCTGCTGACGCGCGGGCTGTGGCTCATGTTCCTGGAGGTGACATGGATCACGGGGGCGTGGTTCTTCGGGTGGCCGGCGATCCACCTCGGAGTCGTGTGGGGGATCGGCGGCGCGATGTTGCTGCTGGCGGGCTGCGTGACCCTGCCCGGCCGCGTCGTGGGGATCGTCGGCGCGACGCTGACGGTGCTGCTCGCGGCCGTCGCGGTGCCCGGGGACTGGGCGCTGGGCTTCCTCTTCCAGCCGGGCTACTTCCCCGACGTGGTCTTCGGCCGCGGGATCTCCAACGTCTACGTGGTCATCCCGTGGTTCGCGGTCATGGCCATGGGCTGGGGACTGGCGCCGCTGCTCGCGGACCCCGAACGCCGCGGCCGGCTGCTGGGCTGGGGCGCGGCGGCCTTCCTGGGCTTCGTCGTGCTGCGGGCGCTCAACGGCTTCGGCGACCCGCGGCCGTGGGCCCCGCACCCGCGCGGCGCCTGGGTGACGATGTTCGACTTCCTCAACGCCAGCAAGTACCCGCCGAGCCTCGACTACCTGTTGATGACGCTGGGGCCGGCGCTGGCGTTCCTGCCGACCCTCTCGCGCTGGCGCGGGATCGTGGGCACCGCGTTGCAGACCTTTGGCCAGGTGCCGCTGTTCTTCTACCTGCTGCACCTGCCGGGCTACCACCTCGCGGGGGTGCTGCACGCCCAGGTTCGGTTTGAGGAGTCGACCATTCCGGGGTCGGAGCCGCTGTCCCTGGGGCTGATCTGGGGCGTCTGGATCGTGGGGCTGCTCGCGCTGTATCCCCTGTGCGTCTGGTGGCGCGGGGTCAAGCGCCGGCGACCCTACTGGTGGGTCGCCTACCTGTAGGCCCGCTCAGTCCACCCAGCCCAGGTCGTCGAGCTTGCCGAACACCGCCTGGCCGATGAGCGAGTGCCCCTGGGCGTTGGCGTGGATCGGGTCGACGAAGTAGTTCCCGGCGCCGGAACCCAGCCCCTCGAACAGCTCGCAGATGTCGAGGAACGGCTCGAACTCGGTCGCCCGGTACGTGCAGTTGGCCTTGCCCGGCCCATTCCAGGTCTCCACCCCGACCTGCGCCATGTAGAGCACGCGGAAGCCGTGCTGCTCCGCCAGGGCCCCCACGGCGGCCAGGTTCTTCAGCCGTTCGGGGGCCGGGACGCGCACCCCCGCGGACTGCTGCGGCGTGCGGGTGGCCGCGATGCCCTTGCGGATCAGCCGGTACAACGCCGACCCCGCCGCCGTCTCCGTCGCCGCGCCGGCCCAGGCGGGCACCGCGGCCACTTCGTGGTCGGGCCGGGCGAAGTCGACGCTGAGCCGCAGGCCGTCGTTCATGCCCAGGTCGAAGACCACGACGTCGGGCTCCAGTGGGATCCCGTAGTGTTCGAGCGAGCGCAGCCCCTGGAAGGTGGTGTGCCCGGGCGAGGCTGCGTTCATCACCTCCCAGGCCCCTGGCGCGCGCTCGTCGAGCATGTTCTGCAGCACCGACGAATAGACCTCTGAGGTGTTGACCCACATCCCGAAGGGGTGGCTGCCGCCGAGGATGAGCAGGCGTCGCACCCCTTCGGGCTTCTCCTGGGTCCGCGGGGGGGACCGGTGGCCGTGCTGGTTGAGCACCATGGGCTCGGTGCCGTAGACGGCTCCGCCCCGGGGGTCCTGGCGGTAGCCGGGCCGCGGTCGCCACATCGTGTGCTCGTCGGCCAGGAAGAAGCCGTACTTGAACGCGAGCTTGGCGTTGATCAACCACTCCTCGTCGGCCTCCGGCATGTCCGGCGGGGGCGCCGGGGCGGGCAAGCGAGGCAGGACGGCGCGGGCCCCCAGCTCCAGCGCGCCGAGCCCCAGCAGCAGGGACACGGCGACGAAGACAGCGAGGCGGGGGCGGGAGAGGCGGTCGGACATCGGCCGCGGCACTGTAGCCGCTGGTCAGTCTTCGGCGCGGCGCAGGTAGCGACGGAAGAGGGTGCGCAGCTCGTCGGGGATGGGCACCGATTCGTGCGTGTCCAGGCTCATCAACACCGTGGTGATCTTCGCTTCGAAGCAGCGCTGGCCGTCCTTGCGCCGGCGGATCAAGTAGCCGAAGTCCGCCGAGCTGGTCCCGACGCGCTCGATGCTCAGGTCGACGATCACGACGTCGCCGTACTTGATGGGCGAGTGGAACTGGCTGACCACGGCGACCGTGGGGAAGCCCAGCCGCCGGCCCGAGATGAGCTCCGGGTAGCTGACCGTTCCCGCGTCGTCGAAGAAGTCCTCGAACGCCGCGTGGCAGAGCTTGAAGTAGTGCGGGTAGTAGACGATTCCGGCGCCGTCGACGTCGTCGAACCGGATCTTCTGGACGCTGATGAAGGACATGGGGCGAGCGTACCGACCGGCTGGGGGCTTCGTAAGGCAGGCATCAGTTGCGGCCCGGACGGGTCTCCAGCAGCAGGTCTCCAATGCGATCGAACAGCGGCGCGCGCGGGGACGACGGCCTCCACCACAGCCCGATTCCCCGGGTGGGCACCGGGCGGGTGAAGGGCCGGATGGACAGGTCCGAGCGGTCGCCGGGCAGCGCCATCTCCGGCACGAGGGTGTGGCCCAGCCCCTGGCGGACCATGAGCAACAGGGTCGTCAGGCTGGTCGCCTCGACGGCCGCCGGAGCGTCCCGGTCCAGGGCGCAGGCTTGCAGGGCGTGGTCCCGAAGGCAGTGCCCCTGGCGCAGCAGCAAGGGACGGAACGGCGCCGCCGCCGACGGCAGCAAAGGGCCCTCGCCAGCGAGGGGGTGGCCCGCCGGCGCGACGAAGAAGAAGGGCTCGTCGTAGAGGCCGCGCACGGCCACGCCCGGTCGCGCGTAGGGGAGCGCAACGACGGCGAGGTCGAGCTCTCCGCGGGACAACGCTTCGCCCAGCACGTCGGTCTGCTCTTCGACGAGGCGCAACTCCAGGTCCGGCAGCTCCCGGGCCACGGCCGCCACCAGCGGGGGCAGCAGCCAGGGCGCCAACGTCGGGATGGCCCCCAGGCGGACGGTGCCGGCGAAGGGGTCCCGCAACGCGGCGGCTGCGTCCACGAGCTCGCGGGAGCCGGCCAGCACAGCCCGGGCGCGCTCCACCAACTCGAGGCCCGCGTGCGTCGGCCGGGCGCCCCGCGCGGTCCGCTCGAACAGGAGCAGGCCGAGCCCCTCCTCGACCTCTTTGATCTGCTTGCTCAGCGCGGGCTGCGAGACCGCCGTCGCCCGCGCCGCCGAGCCGAAGCCGCCGGTGTCGGCCACGGCGACGACGTACTCCAGCTGCCGCAAGGTAGGAGCCCAATTCATAACCTGATCCTATCAAAGACATCAGCAGGCTGTATTGGTGGGAATGCCTTTGCGGGCCCATGTTCTCCCCACGGCGACGCACGGTGCGGCGCCCCCCCGACTGGAGTTCCCATGCCCGCCTCCGCCGACTCCCTCTCCGGCACCCGCCTGCCCGACCTCACCTTCCGCTTCCGCGAGGGCGCGGCTTGGATCGACCGCACCACCGCCGACCTCTTCGCCGGCAAGCGCGTCGTCGCCTTCGCCCTGCCCGGCGCCTTCACCCCCACCTGCTCGTCGAGCCACGTCCCTCGCTACAACGAACTCCACCCGCAGTTCGCGGCCGCCGGCGTCGACGAGCTGATGGTCATCAGCGTCAACGATCCCTTCGTCATGGAGGCCTGGCAGCGCGACCAGGGCGCCGACCACGTCACCTTCCTGCCCGACGGCAACGGCGAGCTGACCGACGCCCTGGGCATGCTGGTCGACAAGTCGGACCTGCGGTTCGGCCCGCGCTCCTGGCGCTACGCGATGATCGTGGACGACGGCGTGGTGACCCAGGCGTTCGTCGAGCCCGAAGTGCCCGGCGATCCCTTCGGCGCCAGCGACGCCGACAGCGTGCTCGCCTGGCTCGGCGCCGACGCCGCAGTGACCGACGTCGTGCTGGTCGGGCGCCCGGGGTGCGTGTTCTGCGAGCGGGCGAAGGCGATGCTGAGCGCCGCCGGCCTGCCCTTCGAAGAGGTCGCAGCGTCGCCCCGCCGGCTCCGCGCGCTGTCCGGGCGCACCACCACCCCCCAGATCTTCATCGACGGCGCCTGGGTGGGCGGAGCCGAGGAGCTGGGCGAGTGGCTCGCCGCCCGATGAGCCTGCTAACAACTGCGAACATGACTCCTCAGGCCCCCATCCTCGCCCCCGTTCCCCGAGCCGCTCGCTCCCTGTTCCTGCGGCGCCGGCTGACCGCAACGCCGGTCGACGCGCTGAGCGCCCTGGCGTCGGTGAGCGACGCGCTGGTCGGCATCGGACCGGGGCTGTTGACCGAGGCGGGGCAGACCGTGGCAGGCATACGCCGGTTTCCGGGCTGGTCGGGCCCTGCGGGGGCGCCGCCGTCGACCCCCTTCGACGGCTGGATCCGCCTGCTCGGGAGCGACCGAGGGGACGTCGCCCACGACGAGCGCCGCGTGCGCCTGCTCCTGGGGGGAGCGTTCGAGGTGGTCCTTCGCGTCGACGAATTCCAGCACGGCGACTCCCGCGACCTGACCGGCTACGAGGATGGCACCGAGAACCCCACCGGCTCCAACGCCGAGGCCGCCGCGCTGGTGGCCGACGGTCCCCTGGCCGGCTCGAGCTTCGCCGCGGTTCAAGTCTGGGAGCACGACCTCGCCGCCTTCGGGACCCTGACGCGGCCCGAGCAGGACAACGCGATCGGCCGGCGGCGCTCCGACAACGAAGAGCTGGACGACGCCCCCCCGTCGGCTCACGTCAAGCGCACCGCCCAAAAGGACTTCGAGCCCGAAGCGTTCGTGGTGCGCCGGTCGCTCCCCTGGGCCGACGGCGACCGGCAAGGACTGCTCTTCGTCGCGTTTGCCGCCTCGTTCGACCCGTTCGAGGCGCAGTGGCGCCGCATGTTGGGCCTGGACGACGGTGTCCCCGACGCGCTGTTCCGGTTCACGCGACCCACGACGGGAAGCTACTTCTGGTGCCCGCCGCGGGACGGCGATCGCCTCTATCTGCGAGGGGCGACGCCCGCCGCCCGACCCTGATTTCATTATGAAACAGACGTAGCCCACCCGGGACCATTTCAAGATGAAACACAGTGGCGCAGATTTCATCTTGAAGCCACGCTCCCGAGTCCAGCTCGGCCGAACCTGCCGCAAACGCAGCGGGTGCAAGGCTCGTCCTTTGTTGGCGTGATTCCTGCTTGTTGAACGGGCAACCAGGAGTCGGATGATGCGCAACAGCCTCGCAATCCTCATCGCCCTCGCCCTCCCCGCCTGCTCTGTGGGGCCCGTTGAGGACGACTCCTTTGGCCGCGCTGACACCCCGGACAGCCCCGACTCCGACGCCACCAACCCCGACGACCCGGCCGACCCCACGGACAACGAGGTCCCCGCGGACGACGACGGCGACGACGACGACGTCGACGACGAGCAGCCCGACGACCCCGACACCACCTGGGACAACGCCGCCCCCGAGGTCGAGGACGGCACCACCGTGACCTTCGACCTGAGCTGCGGTCTGCTGGAGGACACGACGCGCAAGACCTGGCAGAAGAACGGCGACGTCTGGGACGAAGTGTTCAACGAGACCGCCGCGGTCGTCGGCCCCCACCAGGACCTGATGCCGTGCTTCGACCGCGACGCCCCCACGGGCCCGGACAAGTTCCTCACCTGGGACGAGGACGGCTTCATCTACATCGAGTCGGCGGGCCTGGCCCACGACAACCGCCCGACGCCCACGGACGACTTCTGGCTGGGCGAGGTCTACCCCCACGCCGACCCGTCGCCCCAGTGCATCGAGGCGCTCGCCGGCCGAGGCCTGAGCTTCCCGGTGCCCATGAGCCTCAAGCTCGTTGAGATCCTCGAGCCCGGAGCCTGATTCCGCCCAGCCGCCGGCCGCGCCCCCCGCTGCTACGGTGCCCGGCGATGCGCTTCCCCCTCCTCCTCGTGGCCCTGCTGGGATGCAGCGCTCCCCCCGACGCCTCGGCGCCGGCCCCGCCGACCGCCCTCGACCGAGGCCCGCCCGGCAGCCCGCCCGGGGGCCAGCCCGGCGTCGCGCCCCCCTCTGACGGGCGGCGCAACCAGGTCGGCCGCCTCTCCCTCTCCCCCGACGAGGTCGACTCCATCCAGGCCGCCTGTGCCCTGGAGCCGAAGCTGCCCACGGGCGCCGGCTACGACGGGCTCCTGCACGACGCCCACGTCCACAGCTCGCTGGCCCACGACCAGGGCCCCTTCGCCGTGGACCTGCTGGCGGAGATGAACGCCGCCGGCGTCGCGACCGCCATCGTCCAGCCCGATCACGCCCCCGGGATGCGCACGAACCGCCAGTTCAAGGGAGCGCTGCGCCGGATGGAGCGCACCTGGGGTCAGATCGGCGCGCTGTGCCCTCGCCTGCGCGTGATGCTCTACGTCTTCGACCCCGACGACCCGAGCGAGTGGGCCTACGTGGACGAGTCCCTGGCCACCGGCCACTTCTCCGGCGTCGGCGAGATCGAGCTGCAGCACAGCCGACTGCCCCTGAAAGCCGACCCCCACAGCCCGCTCATGGAGCGCATCTACGATCGGCTCGAGGCCGATGGGGGGCTCCTGCACTTCCAGGCCAGCCCCCGGGGCGAACGCGACCCCCTGCCCGACCAGATCGTGGCCATCGCGCGGGCGCACCCCGGCGCGCGGTTCCTCTGGTTCGCCGCCGAGGCGCCGCCGCAGCCCGACTGGCCCGAGAACTTGAAGTGCAGCGCGATCCTCCACCCCGTCATGGGCGGTCTGCCCGACAACCACCGCATCCTCACCTGGGGCAGCGATGTGGGGCCCGCGGGCTACGAGGCGGCAGGGTGGGCTGCGCTGCCGTACCGCTCGATCGCCGAAGCCGCGGCGGGGGCTCGCGCCCTGCTCGGCGAGCTGCCCCCCGAGGCCTCGGCGCGCGTGGCGTACGGCAACCTCGAGGGCTTGTTGAACAAGCCCTGAGCCGCAATTCCCCAACCCCCTGCCCCACCGTCCACTAGGGTGACTCGATGAGCAGATCCTCACGGCGACACTTCTTGCGCGGGTTCGGAGCGGCGGGTCTTGGAGCCGCGGGCCTTGGTCTGGCCGCGTGCGACGGCGAGGCCCCGGGCGCGAGTCCAACGCCCCTGGCCGACCCGGGCGCTCCTCCCCCCGGTTCGGGCGGGCGAGAGCTCACCGCCGACGAGCTGGCGGCGCTGCTGCCGGAGTCGGCGCGGCCCGACGGGATCCTGGACCTGTTCCTGCTGGGGGGCCTCAACCCCTTCGACACCTTCTACGTCGTCGAGGAGCACGGCCGACCCAACCCCAACGACCCGAACTCCGCCGGCGAGATGTGGCACGCGTTCGCCGACTACGAGGAGTCGATCCCCGACTGGTTCCAGCGCTGCGACGGCGGCAACCGGCCGCTGCTCGAGCCCTTCGGCCTGGATGCCGCGGGCTTCACGGTGAACCTGGGCCCGTTCCTGTATCCCCTGCGGGACCGGCCCGACATCACGTCGCGGATGCGCATCGTCGTGATGCGACACGAAGAGACCACCCACCAGTCCGGCGTCCCCTACGGCCTGTGCGGCCACCGGCGCAACACCCCCCGGCTGGCGGGAACCGGTGCCCACCTCCAGGCGCACCTGCACGCGACCCGCGGTGCGCGGACCACGCCGGACTCCTACGTCCTGCTGCCGGGGCTTCAGGACCTCTCGGCGCTCAACGCCGACTCCGCCGCCGCCATGGGGCTGCACAGCGGCTCCGCGCGGCCCATGACGCTCCGCCTCAACGCCGGCGGGGTCGAAGTCGACGCCTTGCGCCGGGTCGCGCTGGGCGACCACGTAGACGTCGTCGACGCGGCGGTGGCCCAGTATCAGAAGCAGTTCGCGCGGCGCATGGCTTTCTCGGGCAACGGCGAGGTCGTGCGCTCGGCGGCGTGGTCGGACTACATCTCCGGCCGGGCGGGCCTCCTCGCGGCCCCCGACGTCGTCAACCTCCTCGACCCCACCGCCCTGGGCCCCCAGGAGGGCATGGAGTGCGAGCAGTTCGGTTCGCCGGACTACACGAAGATGGGCCTCGACATCGCCACGCAGCTGCTCACCCACCCCACGAGCCCCGCCGCCTACGTCAGCGACGTCGACGGCGGCCTCGCGGCGGCCAGCGGCGGCGGCGCCTACGACACGCACTTCTTCCACGTGCCCGAGAGCGCCCGCAACGTCACCCACATGGCCCGCGAGCTGGCGGCGCGCATCAACGAGCCGGGCGAGGAGGACCCCCGCAAGCTGGACCTCGACCGCCACATGGTGATGTTGACGACGGAGTACGGGCGGTCCCCCAAGCAGATCGGCGGCGGGCTGGACCACTGGCCCTACGGCTACGTCCAGGTCCTCATCGGTGGTCCGGTGACCGAAGAACAGGCCGGCGTCGTGGGCTCCATCGACCCCTTTGCCAACGCCGACGGCGGCTTCAACCCCGCTGACTTCCGGGCCGCGGCCCTGCTGGCGACCGGGATCTGGCCGTTCAGCGACCGCAGCTTCGCGGTCGGCGACATCAGCGCCGGCAACAACGAGCGGGACTGCGCGATGTACCTGCGCGAAGAGCTCCTGGGGTACCGGTCGTGAGCCGCCGCGCGGTCCTCATCGCGCTGCTTTGCGCCCTCGTGGTGCCCGGCTGTCCGGCGCCGGCCGAAGCGCCCGGCGTCGAGCCGGGAAGCGACGAGGCGTTCGTGCGGCTCGCGGTCCCCCTCATGTGGGGGCGGCTGCCCAAGTCGGTCAACGAAGTCGATGTGCTCACGCAGGTCCTCACCCAGACCAGCCCCGAGACGCTCATCCGCCGCATGGGTCGGAGCATCGAGTTCCGGGAGCACTGGCGCGAGCGGCTCATGGACCGGATGTACGTCAACCGGGTCGACGACCGCGCCAACCTGGAGTGCTACGACGAGCGCTGGCAGGCCCCGGACGTCGGGCCGGAGCTGGCCGAGTTCGTCCGCGACAACGCCGCCGAGAGTTCCCGGTACCCCACCCAGTTCACGATGCTCGATCTGTTCGACTCGACGCTGCAGCTGGACGACCTGTCCGTCGTCTACCGAGCCAACCTTTTCGCGCAGCTGAGCGAAGAGCGTCTGCCGCTGTCCGAAGACGACGACCGGGACCTGCGCAAGAACCTGGTCGGCGTCACGCTGCGGGCCTACCTGAACCGCACCCACGACTGCATGCCCTGCCACAACTCCGAGTTCTCGGTGACCGGGCACTCCGACCCGGCCCTCGACCGGACCTGGGAGATCCCGGGGCACTTCGAGGACGCGCTGTTCGGGGACTCCGGCGGCGGCGACATCGAGGCCATCTCCGCGTACCTGCGGCGGCTCGACGTGCTGGTGGGGTTCGCCTACGAGACGATGAACGGGCTCGTGGACGGCTGCACCGGCCGGACCGAGCCGGGCTGCGAGAACTGCATCTGCGAAGAGTGGGTCTGCAACGCCCAGCCCAGCTGCTGCACGGACACCTGGGACGAGTCGTGCGTGGCGCTGTGCCAGGGCAACCCCAAGATCAACGAGGGGAACTCGTGTCAGGCCGGGGTGCCCGAGGACTTCGACGGCTGCACATCGGCGGTCTCCCACCCTGGCTGCAACGACTGCGCCTGCGAAGAGATCGTCTGCTCCCAGAACCAGCTGTGCTGCGAGCGCGGGTGGCACCAGGGCTGCGTCGACATCTGCACCCAGGCCGGCTTCTGCGAGGAGCCACCGGAGCCCGACCCCGACGACCTCGAGGGCGCCGCGCCGTGGGGGATGTACTGGAAGTGCGGCCGGTACCTCGAGGAGGGGGACGTCGAGCCCGATCGCATGGGCCAGCAGGGGCACTTCATCGAGACCGACGGCGACCTGGCCAACATCTGGCAGTTCGAGCGCCGCTTCGCCGGCGGGATCGAGAAGCTCCGCGACGGGCTGACCGTGGGCGACGACCTCTCGGTGGACGGCGAGGAGTCGTTCGCCTGGCTGTGGGCCGTCAACGTCGCCGACGACGTCTGGGAAGACGCCTTTGGGCAGAGGCTGACGATCAGCAACCAGTTCCCGCGCAACGAGTTCCAGCGCGACACGCTGCATGCGCTCGCCGACCGCTTCGTGAGCTCGGGCTACTCGCTCGTCGATCTCCTGGTCGGCGTGACGAGCCACCCCTACTTCAACGCCGCGCCGCCGGCGCTCATGGTCGAACTGGACACGGCCTACGGTCTGAACCCGGTCCTGGATCCCTGGTCCGTCGACGCCGAAGGCGAGCAGGCCGGCAACTCCGAAGGCGACTCGGTCTTCCGCCACGGCCCGCGCGTGCTGGTGCGGACGCTGGGTCGGAACATGGGCTGGCGAATGCTCAGCAACTTCCCCGCCGGCAACCCGTCGCCCGAGACCCGCGCGCAGGAGGACCTGGGCTACTTCCTCAAGGACAGCCTCCGCGGCTTCACCGGCACCGACGCCCAGTTCCTGGCGAGCTGGGAGGGCATGTACGGCGACTGCTCTGGACAGCCCGACCTGCCGGGCTTCGGCCAGGAGGGGCCCCGCCCTGACGACGACGACGACATGCACCCCGGCGACGACGACGACCGGCCCATGGAGGACGACTTCATCACGGCGCTCACCCGCGACGGCACCGAAGCCGACGCCACCTGGGGCGAGCTCTTGTCGGCGCTCAAGGACCGAGTCCTGGCGGACCCCCTCATCGACGACCCCGACGAAATCGCGGCGCTCGAGGCGATCGTCGGCGACGGCCTGGGGGACAGCCCCGCCGGGGGCGAGGGGCAGTTGGTCGAGTCGGTGCTGCGGCAGGCGTGCTCGGCGATGATCGCGTCGCCTCAGTTCCTGTTGGGCGGGGTGCCCGGACCGGACCGCATCGGCTCCACGCCGGGCTTCGTCCCCGACACGTCGGCGTTCCTCACGATCTGCGAGGAGCTGTCCGAGCAGATGTACGCCGGGGACCTGGGCTGCTCGGGCGACGCGGCGACGGTTCCTTGAGGCTCGCGCGCTCGCTCAGTCGGCGGCGGGCGCAGGGTCGGCGGCGGGCGCTGCCTCGGCGGCGGGCGCTTCGTCGGCGGCGGGCTCGTCGCCCCCCGGATCCGGCAGTCCGTCTTCGGCCGAGGGTCCTTCCACCGGCTTGACGGGCGTCATCCCATCGAGCTCCGGGTCCCCGCTCTTGGGCTCTTTGCCCGCCGGCAGCACACCCTTCGGGACGTCCTTGCCGACGTCGCCGGTCTGCGGCTTCTGGCCGTCGGGCACCGCGCCGTCGAGGGGGGGCTTGCCCGGGTCGCCGCTCTTGGGCTCGACCCCCGGAGGCGGCTCGCCGTCCTTGCGGTCCAGGTCCGGGTCGCCGGTGTTGGGCTCGACGCCGGCCGGCGGAGCTCCGCCCCGCGTGTCCAGATCGGGGCGGCCCGAGCCGGGGGCGCCCGTCGGCGGCGCCACGCCCGGCCTCCCGCTGCCCGGCGCCGCTTCGCCTGCCGCACCGGCGGGGTCCCGCACCGCCGCGACGCGCCCCGTGTCCACGCTCGCGTACGGGATCTCACCGCTCGCCAGCTTGATGGGCAGCTCCTGGCCGCCGAGCGTCAGGGGCACGGTCCCGCCGGCCCAGACCCTCAGGACCCCGCCGGGAAGCCCCTCGACGGGGACCGACACCGTCACGGTGGTCGCCTCGCGGATGGCCGCCTCGCCGGTCCACAGCACGCGGCCGTACTGCTCGGGCCCGCTCTGCCCGGCCAGGACCGGCTTGTCCTGGGCGTCGAGGTAGAGGAGGAACCCGTCGCGGGCGGCCTCGTCGGTGCTGGTCAAGTAGATGCGCACGGGGCTGCCCTGGTCGGCCGGCAGGTCGCCGCAGCAGCGGTCTTCGGTCTCGGCCACCAGGACCAGGGGCCCCGCCAGCTTCACCGCCGCGACCTCCTTCCAGACGGCCTCGCCGGGTCCCGGCCGCTCCGACGCGGTGGCCGCGGGCGTGGACTCCGTGGCGGGGGCCTCGGGGGCGTCCGACGAACAAGCGGCGAGCAGGGCGGTGGCCAGCCCCAGAGCAAACAGCGGCACGGTGCGAACAGCAGACATCGACGACCTCCGGGCCCGCAGACCGGGCGGCCCGCAGGATAGCGGAGCCGGGGCTGCCTCAAATGGACGGCCCCGCCGACGGACGGCTAGTTTGCCCCCGTGTCGAACACCCCCCGTCGCATCGGTCCCGCCCGCGCCATCGCCTACACGGTGGCCGCGTTCTTCCTCTTCTTCGGCATCGCGGAGCTCGCCCTGCTCGGCGCCGCGCGCACCGCCTACTACTTCAAGGTGACCCGCTACAACCCCGTCTCCCGGCCCGCGGACGACGGCAGCAAGAAGTACCGGATCGTCACGTTCGGCGACTCGGTCACGGCCGGTCAGGGCACAGCGCCCCGCTACAGCTACCCACGGAACCTGGAGTCCCTGCTCAACGAGGCGAACCCCGGGGACAAGTTCGAGGTCATCAACCAGGGCGTCTTCGCCTTGAACAGCTCGCGGCTGGCGGACCTGCTGCCCGGCTGGCTCGACGAGTTCTCCCCCGACGCCATCGTGATCATGACGGGCTGCAACAACGCCTGGAACTACCGCAACAGCCACCTCGAAGAGCTGGGGTTGATGGAGCGGAACAAGCTGCAGGTCCTGCTCAACAAGACGCGCACGTACCGGTTCCTGCGGGTGGCCACCCGGCGAGCCCAGGTGGGGTTTGGCATCGCCGAGGAGCAGCAGGGCGACATCGTCCCGGTGCTGCGCGACAACATGAAGATCAGCCCCAGCGTCAGCCCGGCCACAGACCCGACGGCGGCGACGCTCGAGCGCCAGCGCACCATCTTCAAGGACGCCGAGGCCCTGGACCGGCTGCTCGAGTACGACATGACGCAGATGCTGCGGGAGGCTCGCAGCCGCGGCGTCGAGGTCATCCTCATGACCTACCCCTTCGTGCCCCCGTACCAGGACCACCGCGGACTGACCCGGCGCTTCGCCCTGGAACACAAGCTCCTGCTGGTCGACAACTACGCAGACTTCCAGCGCATCAAAGGCGTGCAGCCCGGGTTGGACCTGTTCTCGGCGGACCGGGGGCACCCCAACGCGACGGGCTACCGGGTCGTGGGCGCCGGAATCTACGAGCAGATGCGCGGCGCCCAGGAGCGGCTGGGCATCGAGTTGGCAGCGACGCCGGACCCCCTCGCGGACTTCAAGGACCTGGACTACCTGCGGGCCCTGTACGCCGAGGTCGAAGAGGCCTCGGGCAAGTCGACGGCCGACGAGTACACCTGGGAGACGCTGGGGCACGTGGCGGTGGAGCTCGAGGACTGGGCGGCCGCGGAGACGGCGTTCAAGACCGCGTTCGAGGTCTCGGGAGGCGCGCCGCAGTTCTACGAGTCGCTGGGCAACCTGTTCGTGCAGCGGGAGGACTGGGAAGGGCTCAAGCGCCTCAAGGCGGACATGCTCGCCCAGCGCGGCGACCGCAACGACATCTCGTTCCTGATGCAGATGTTCGACAACGCCATCCGCACGGGCGAAGGCCAGGGCGGGTGGGGTCAGCAGCGCAGCGGGCCCGAGGGTGGACCCGAGGGTGGGGCCCCGGCCGGACCCGACGGAGCAAAGCCCGCCCCCCCGTCGGGGGGCGCGGAAGCCCCGGCGACCGGCCCGACCTCGACCCCCGCGGGGGGACGGGGCGGTTACAAGCCCCCACCGGGCGGCGACCCCAACCGCGAGCCGCCGACGGGGGCGGCCCCGGGCGGCGATCCCAACGTCGCGCCGCCGTCGAGCGAGCCCGCCAACCGCTGACCCAACACGGGGCTCAGAACAACACGACCAGCGAGCCCGGCCCGGCGTGCACCGACACGCGCGCACGTCCTCCGCGCTGCAGGCGCGCCACCCGCTCGGCGCCGACGCCCAGAGCGACGGTCATGGCCGTCAGAGACAACGCCGGCGCCGCCGCGAGCCCCGCCCAGGCCGGGTGCTGGGAGACCAGCAAGAAGCCGAGCGGCACGGCCGCCGCCCACATCAGCGCCGCCGCGGTGCCCGTCGCGAAGGCGCGGCCGCGGTAGCCCCACTCCAGCTGCCAGGGCCTCGGGGTCCGGTGGATGGCCTCACGCATCAACCCGGTCGTGAGCCACGTGAACAGCATCGGCACCGTGTAGGCGTGGCTCGCGCCCAACAATTCGAGGCCGCCGTGAGGGCGGCCGGCCAGGGTGAAGCGGATCGTCGACTGCACGGCCACGCCGGCGAGGGCCGAGGTGCCCAGAATCAAGGCGTCCTCGGTCGCCTGGTCGTGCAGCTCGGCCCGCCACCCCGAAGGCCACTCGTTCCAGCCGCGCGCCTCGGCCACCGACGGGGCGAGCAGCGCCGGCAGCAGGAGGAGCGCCAGCAGCGCCGGCGAGGCGCGACGCGGAACCAGCGGCAGGAGCAGGAGCAACCAGGCCGCCGACGCGCTCGACGTCGTGCACCCCGCCGCGGGCATCGAGTCCACCGGCAGGTCCGCCCACGGCGAACCGTTGCCCGCGAGGTCCACGGCCCGCACCTCCAGATCCAGGACGCCGCCGGGGCGCACCGAGTCCTGCAGGTAGACGCGGCCGTCCTCACCGACCGCGCGGACCTCCCCGAACAGGTCGTCCCCAAGGCGTCGCGCCTGGCCCGGCGTCGCGGCCAGGAGCAGCGGGCCGTCGGCGTCGAATCGAAGCTCGGCGTAGTCCTGGTAGACGTCTTCGGGGCAGTCCCCGGGCCAGACCACCCAGGCCTCGTCGGACTGCAGCAGCCGCGATGTCTCGGTCGGGGCCGCCGGGGCTTCGGTGTCGCGGAAGTCCCCGGTGCGGAAGCTGTTGCGCCCGGGCAGCAGCTCGGTGGCCGGCTCCACCTCGAACTGCAGCTCGAAGTCGCGGTTGGCGGCGAGCTCCACCGTCGGCCGGAAGGCCCACACGACCTGCTCGGGCCCGTCGGCGCGGCCCAGGAACTCCAGGGCCACTGGCTCCCCCGCCTCCAGATCGGTGAGCTCCACGTCGGGCTCGCCGGCGGTGTCGGTGCCGTCGCTGCGCTCCAGGCGGTACCAGATCCAGGTGTTGACCGGCACTTCGCCGTCGCTGGAGCTGGGCAAGGCGCGGCCCCGCGCATTGACCTGCGGCTGGCAGACCGTCTGGGCCTGGGCGGGGATCACAAACAAGAGCAGCAGCCACAACATCGCCGACCTCCGCTGCCTCCCGGTAGCAACACCCGGGCCACCACGCCGGGCCGCCCGTGTTGGAGCCCCCCGCCGACTCCCGGGCCGCAGCGTGCCCGGCGGCATCGGCACGGGGCGCGCAATGGCGGTGGGGCAGCCGGCCGCGGACCGGATGGGAGTCCTTGATGAATCGCTTGTGTGTCCCCTTTCTCGTCGCCCTGCTCGCGCCGGCCACGGCGCTGCCCTGCGGCGGTCTGTTCTGCAACGTCCAGCAGCTGCAACCCGTCGAACAGAACGCCGAGCGGATCCTCTTTGAGATCCACGGCGACGGGACGATCAGCAGCACCGTCGAGATCCGCTACAGCGGCGACGCCGAGGACTTCTCCTGGGTCGTCCCCGTCCCCGACACGCCGGAGCTCGGCCTCGTGCCGGCCCAGGCGCTGCGCGTCCTCGACGACGCCACCGCCCCCAGCGTGAACAACCAGCCGTTCTTCTGCGGCGAGGAAGGCTTCGCGGGCTGCAATGCGGCCGGGGCCACCCCGTTCGGCGGCACCCCGGCGGCGGGCCCCCGGGACGCCCCGGCGCCCCGCCTCCGCTCGCTGGAGTCGGCCTGGACAGGCGACGAGCGCGCGACCCGGCCCCACCGCCTCGCCCCCGGCTCCATCGCTGGCGCCGCCACCGCCCTGACGGGCTGCGCGGAGTCGTCGCTCGTCGCCAACCGCGGCGACATCGGCTTCGACGCCGTCGAGGTCGAGGAGCTCCCGCGGGTCGGACCGTTCGAGTCCGAAGTGGTCAGCAGCAACGACCCCGCCGAGCTCATCAACTGGCTCAACAACAACGGCTACCTCATCACCCCGGCCATGGAGCCGATGGTGTCGGACTACGTGGTCCAGGGCATGAAGTTCCTGGCCATGAAGCTGACCCCCGGCGCCGACGTCTCGGACATCGCGCCCATCCGGTTCACCTACCCCGGCAGCCGCCCGATGATCCCGCTGGTGCTGACCGCGGTGTCCGCCGAGCCGGAGATGGGCGTCATGGCGTTCATCGCCGCCGACGGTCGCTTCCAGGCCGAGGGCCACGCCAACGTGCTCATCGACCCCTACGACGTGCGCGCCGACCCCACGACGGGCCGCACCAACTACTACCCGCTCGTCTCCTGGCTCGTGGACGAGCTGGGCGGCCACGCGTTCATCACCGAGCACGCCGACGACCTCTCCGTCGCCCGGGACCTCGGCGTCTCCCGCATCGACCAGGGCTTCTACTTCTCGACGTCGGACGCGACCCAGCAGGACTTCCAGGACACGAGCGCGTGGCTGACCGACCTCGGCAGCCGGGCGACGTACCTGACCCGCATGTACACCCGACTGTCGGGCTGGGAGATGACGATCGACCCGCGCTTCGAGCCCAGCGCCGGCGGGGCCGTCCCCAGCCCCCTGGACCTCTCCGAGAACCCGCCCGTGGACACCTGCGCCTCCTTCGACGACGTCGCCTGCGGCGACCTGTACTGCGGCCGCGACGCCACCTGCGCGAGCACCGAAGGCGGCGTGCCCGGCTGCGTCTGCCCCGAGGGCTACGCCGCCCGGGTCATCGCCGAGCCCCAGCTCGCCGGGCGCCCGCTCATCGACCGCGTGATCTGCCAGGCCCAGACGTTCGACCTCATGGGTCAGGTCGACTTCACCGGCAGCAAGGGCGGCGACCCGTGCCTCGACACCGAGTGCGGCGCCGGCCAGTGCGTGGCCATCAACGGCTTCCCGACCTGCGAGTGCGACGGCGGCCACGCGGCCATTGCCAGCGTGGACGGGCCCCGCTGCGTGGGCGTCATCGACGAGTACGCGCCGGAGTCCATCGTGCGCCGGACGGAGCGAGAGATCGCCGCGGCCGACAAGCGGGACGGGCGCCGGCACGGGGCCGATGCCCTGGCCCTCGCCTTGCTGATCGGCCTGCCGCTGGTGGTTCGGCGCGCGCGCCGCTGACCGTCAGGTGAGCGCGGCGCCCCAAGGTCCGGGGACGGCGCGCACGGCGTCGGCGAGCGCTTCCAGGCGCTCGTCGACGATCCCGTGCCCGGCGAGGCTGAGGCGGACCTGCTGCAGGTAGTGCAGCCCCCGCCACTCGTCGGGTCCCGGGTCCCGGGGGCTGGCCGCGATGAGGATGGCCGCCCGGGTCGCGAGGTCGACGGTCGGGGGCAGACGCCACACGCAGTCGGGCGCGGGGTTGCTGAGGTAGGCGAGCACCTGCTCCGGCCGCCCGGCCACCTCCACCTCCACGGTCGAACGCAGGTACCCGTTGGCGTGCTGCGGCCAGGCGGGGTTGTAGCCCTCGCGGGCGTCGAGCCGGGCGATCAGCTCGTCCTCGCACTCCGCCGGGTACCGCAACACGGCGCCCTCGATGACGCCCCCGTCTTCGGTCCCCAGCGCCAGCGAATGCCGCCACCCGGTCTTCTCGTACAGCGGGTGGGGAGGCACATCCCAGGCCTCGTCGATGGGCGTCCCGCGGTTCCGGCTCCGTTTGTTGAAGCTGCGGTGCCAGCCGGTCAGCCGCGCCGGCACCCGCTCCAGGAGGCGCTCGGCCAACTCTGGCTGGCCGATGAGCGAGCCGTAGGCGAAGACCGCGAGGGTCACAGCTCGGCGATCAGGACCGGACGGAAGTCGATCTGGTCGCAGCTGGCGCAGAGGTACTTCACGCCGTCGATCACGCCTTCGACCTTCGACGCCCCCACGTTCCCGTGCAGGTGGCCGTAGACGCAGTGGGCCGCGCCGCCCTCGGCGATCAGCGGCGTGAAGCGGCTGGTCTGGCCCGCCGGCGGGATGGGCGGGTAGTGGAACAGGCAGATCACCAGGTCGCAGGGAGGCCGGCCTTGGAGGTCGGTGAGGGAGGCCCGCAGCTCCCGCTCCTCCCGCGCCAACCAGGTCTCGATGTCGTCGGCGCTGCGCTCGTCGCCGTACTCGGGGGACGCCCGGAAGTCGCCGCCGCGGCAGCCGAACAGCCCCAGCCGCTTGCCGTCCTGCTCCACCACGAGCGCGTTCTTCTTCACCGCCAGCACGCCCTCGGGCAGGAGCGCGGCGAGCTGCCTCCGCGTCTTGGGCCACCAGAAGTCGTGGTTCCCCTTGACCAGGATCGTGGTGCCCGGCCGCGCCGCGAGCCACTGCAGGTCGCCGGCCATCTCCGCTGGCTTCATGGCCCAGCTGACGTCGCCGGGGCTGAGCACGACGTCGTCGTCGGCCACCACCTCGTCCCACGCGGCCGCCATGCGGTCCTCGTGGTTGGCCCAGCGGTCGCCGAACATCCCCATGGTCTTGGCGCGCGTGCTCGCCAGGTGCAGGTCCGAGAGCGCCCAGATCTTCATGCGTTCCGAACCCGCTCCAACAGCGCTTTCAGCGTCTCGCCCCGCAGGGGCTTGCTGAGGTAGTCATCCATGCCCGCTTCCAGGCCCTGTGCCCGGGCGTCGTCGGTGGCGTGGCCCGACAGGCCGACGATGGTGGTCGAGGCCGCGGGTCCGCCGCAAGCCCGGATGGCGCGAGTGGCCTCGAACCCGTCGATGTCGGGCATGTCGTAGTCCATGAGGACGAGGTCCCAGCGGTCGCTGCGGCAGATCTCCAGCGCTTCTCGGGCCGAGCCCGCCTCGCCCACCGAGCAGCCGAAGACGACCAGCAACTGCCCGATCACCTTGCGGTTGATGGGGTTGTCGTCGACGAGCAACACGCGCAAGGGCCCGCGCTCGTCGGGCTCGGGAGCCGCGACCCCGGGGACGCTGCGCACCGGGACCACCCCGCTGAGCACCCGCCGAAGCTGCCGGGGACGAATGGGCCGGCTCACCGCCAGGGGCGGGCCCACCTCGCCGAAGTCGATGAGCGGCAGGGCCTCGACCCCGTCGGGGGGCTCGCCCTCACCGATCCACAGCCTCGCGGCGGGGTCCTCGCCGATGCCCCACGAGGCCAGCTGCGCGCGGATGGCGTCGGGCGCGGGGCCCTCGCCGGCGACGCGCACGGCGGAGACGTCCGGCGGCTCGGGCGGGGGCGAGAGCCCGGGCAGCGCCAGATCGAAGTGGAAGCGGGCGCCGTGGCCGGCTTCGCTGTCGACGAGCAGGTCTCCGCCCAGGGCGTCGACGATGCGGCGGCAGATGGCGAGCCCCAACCCCGAGCCGCCGTGGTTGCGGGTCGGCGAACCGTCAAGCTGCTCGAAGGGCGCGAAGATCGCCTCGTGGGTGTCGGGCTCGAGGCCCGGCCCGGTGTCCTGGACCTCGAAGCGGACCCGGGCTCGCCCGAGGCCCCGGGCCCGCACGGCGACGCTGCCCTCGTCGGTGAACTTCACCGCGTTGCCGACGAGGTTCACCAGCACCTGACGGATGCGCGCGCCGTCGCACGACACCCGCTCGGGCAAGGCTCCGTCCACCACGACGGTCAGCTCCAGGCCGCGGTCCCGGGCGGCGCCGGCGAACAGCAGCGCGACCCCCTCCAGGAGGTCCTCCAGCTGGGTCTCCACGGGCTCGATCGTCAACCGCCCCGCCTCGATGGCGGACAGGTCCAACACCTCGTTGATCAGGGACAGCAGCGACTCACCGCCGGTCTTGATCACGGCCAGCTGGTCGCGCTGCTGGGGGTCGAGGGCGCCGCGGCACATGAGCTCGGCGCTGCCCAGCACCGCCGTCATGGGCGTCCGGATCTCGTGGCTGATCGTCGCCAGGAACTCCGACTTCGCCTGGCTCGCCTCCTGCGCGCGCTTCTGCGCCCGCTCGGCCTGCAGCAGCGTGTCGCGCAGCCGGCGGCCCAGCTCTTCGGCTTCGAACCGGCGACGCCGGATGACCATCAACAGACCCAGCGCGACCGCCGCCAGCCCCAGCGCCATCAACGCCAGGGCTCGCAGGCTGACCCAGGCGCTGTCCAGCTCCTCGTCCAGCAGCTCGTGCTGGCTCCAGATCCCCGCGGCCAGCTCGTCGGCGGCCACGAAGACAGCGACCCGGTCGTCGGTCTTCGAAGGCAGGTCGTCGTCGATGGCGAGGCGCAGCTGACCGGCGCGAGCTACGAGGGTCTGCCCCGCCGCCGCCACCGCCGTCCCCTCCTGGAGGCCGCCGAGCTCTCCGAGCCCCTCCAACGCCGAGGCGACCTGAGGGGAGCCCGGACCGTGGGTGTGCAACGCCCGCAGCGCCCCCTCCAACTCCCGCAGCTGGCCCGCCCGCTCCTGCCGCGCCGAGCGCACATCCGTGGCTCCGGCGACGACGTGCAGACACCACGCGCCGGCCACGACCCCCACGACCAGAAGCAACGCGAGTCGCAGATCGAAGACGGGGGGACCTCGGCGCTGGGAGAAGGCGGTGCTCACGTCGCGAAACGATACCCGCTCGGAGCCCCCGATACGGCCGGTTGCGACGGCCGGGGTCGGCGGGTACGGTCCCGCGACTTTTTCCCGCGGTGGCGTTCACAGCGACGCGCCCGCGCACGAGGATGAGCATGATCGAGACGGACGTCGTCATTGTCGGCGCGGGCCCCTGCGGCATCTTCCAGGTGTTCGAGCTGGGCCTGCTGGGCATCAAGGCCCACGTGCTCGACTCCCTGACCAAGGTCGGGGGCCAGTGCGCCGAGCTCTACCCCGACAAGCCCATCTACGACATCCCGGGGCTTCCCTCGATCCTCGCGGGTGACCTCGTCACGAATCTGATGGAGCAGATCGCGCCGTTTGGCGCCGAGTTCCATCTGGGCGAGACCGTGACCACGGTCGCCAAGGCCGCCAGCGGCCGCTTCCACATCACGACCAGCGGCGGGCTCGAGTTCGACTGCGCGGCCGTGATCATCGCCGGCGGCGTGGGCAACTTCCAGCCCCGCAAGATCAGCGCCCGCGGCATCGGCCGCCACGAGGGCAAGCAGATCTTCTACCGGGTCGGCGACAAGACGCAGCACTACGGCAAGGACATCGTGATCCTCGGCGGCGGCGACTCGGCGCTGGACTGGGCCCTGGAGCTGTACGACAAGGCCAACTCGGTCCTGCTCGTGCACCGCAGCCAGAAGTTCCGGGCTGCGCCGGCGTCCGTGAACAAGATGCTCGAGCTGTCCGAGAAGCACGAGATGCTGTTCATGGAAGGCAGCGTCAAGGGCGTGGTCGAGGACGAAGAGGCGGGCACCTTGACCGGGCTGCGCATCGCGACGCCCCAGGGCGTCACCCGGACCGTCCCCTGCGACGAGGTCCTGTGCTTCTGGGGCCTCTCGCCGAAGCTCGGGCCCATCGCGAAGTGGGGCCTCGCGCTCAACCGCACCCAGATCAAGGTGGACACCGAGAAGTTCCAGACGTCGGTCGAAGGCGTCTACGCCGTCGGCGACATCAACTGGTACCCGGGCAAGAAGAAGCTGATCCTGTCGGGCTTCCACGAGGCTGCGCTCGCCGCGTTCGCCATCAAGGAAGCCATGAATCCGGGCGAGAAGGTGTACCTGCAGTACACGACCACCAGCCCGAAGATGCACCAGCGCCTGGGCGTCGAGGATCCCTTCGCGGACATCATCCAGGACTGAGATCGCGGCGCCGTTGGCGTCTTCGCTCCAGGCTCCCCGGCCCGATGCTCAGTGAGCGCGGCGCGCTTCGGCGTATTGCCGCGAGGCGCCCTCGTCGGCCGCGATCGCTTCCATCAGCGCCACGAACTCCTCGCGCGTCATGCCGTGCTGCGAGAGCAGGCAGTCGGACCGGTTCGGCTCGGCCCACAACGCGTCGGCCAACGCCGCGGCCCGCCGGGGCTCGTCGGCGCCGATCGCCGGCTCCTGTTGGGCGCAGCGCGCCGACTCCTGGGTCGCGTCGGCCTTGCTCAGCAGCGTGAAGAACGTGGGCCCGCCGAGCACCATGGCGCAGACAGAAAACAGCAGCGCGGGCACCCAGAGCGACCCCGACCTGGGGGCCGGGGCGGTCACCGCAGGGCCTTGATCGGGAGTTCCGCCGCCCGCAGCAGGGCCGAGACGGAGATCAGCTCCGGGGCGACCTGGCCGCCCACGTCGACCCAGAGCGAGTCGTAGGACGGGTCCGAGAACTGCGCCGCCACAACGCGAGTAGCGGACGTGTCGGCGCTGTCTCCGAAGGCCGACGGAGCGGTGAGGAACCCGGCGATGCCGAGGACCAGGGGGAGCGCGAGGAGGAATGCAGACTGAGCGCGGGTCACGGAGACTCCAGGTCGGTGGTTGCCGTCCTTGGGGTGCGTTTCGATAGCCGTGCCAACGATCCTGGCTCGCCTATCTAGACCGATTCTCTGCCGATGTCAGGGATTTGTAAAGACGGAATCAGACCCGCGCAGAACAAAGTCCCGACGCCCCGATCAGGGTGCCCAGAGCCAGTCCCCGAGGCTGCGCTCGATGGGGGATCGACCCGCCGGGAATCCGTAGTCGTCCTCATAGGTTGCGAGTGCGTAGCGGTCAAAGTCGAAGACGTGCTCGTGCAGCGGGAACAGCTCCGGGATCGTCTCGTCGAGCCAGATCCCCTTGTTGCTCACGTTGTGGAAGTCGCTGCGAAGATCGAGCACCACTCCGACGAGCTCGGGCTCCAGGTGAGACGCGAGCACCGCGCCCAGAGAGCCTCCGGAGTGACCCATTGTGGCGATCCGTGTGGGATGCACCTGGGGGTGCGCCCGCAAGAGCTTGTGCATCAACAACAGCTCGTAGACCCGCAACCCGAGCAGCGAGAAGCCGTCCTGCAGCAGGTCCTGGGTCAAGGCCGACTCGACGGTCCAGGCGTCGTAGGCGCGAGGGGAGGCCACCGCGATGGCGAACCCGGCCGCCGCCAGCTGGTCCCCGAATCGGACCTGGCGGTGGTCGAGCACGGTCTCGCCGTGCCCCGGGTAGGCGACCACCCCGGCGAACGGCGCCTCGCCCCCGGGCATCAGCAGCCAGAACTCGAACTCGCCGACCCACGGGTCGTCCACCAGCCACTGAGTCGCCGTGCCCCAGGAATGGGACTCGCCCCCGATCTCGACCGCGTTGTGGTCCGCCGAGTCCAGCCCGCCGAAGAGGAACGAGAGGCCCAGCGCCTCGCGCACGCGGGCGTCCAGGTCCTGGGGCGGCCCCTCGAGCGGGACCTCGCCGGCCTCGATGGCGGCCACGGCGGCGGCCAGCTCCCCCGGTCCCCAGGGCTCGGAGAACGCCGCCGCGGCCAGCAGGAACGCCCGGTAGTCCTCGTCGCAGGCGTCGCCCTCGCGGCAGGGGGCCTCCCGACCGGAGTCCGAGGACCACGTGACCCCCAGGCCGGGCTCGACGCAGTCGCCCTGGGGGCAGGGCGGGAGATCGTCCGGCGTCCAAAGCGGCCCGGGGTCCTCGGCCGCGTCGTCGTCGTCCGCGACCGTCCCCGCGGAAAAGCCCGCGCCCGGCGCGGGGTCGCACCCGACGAGCAACAAGACCAACAACCAGGGCCGACGGGTCCTCACTCGCTCAAGGTACCAGCCCGGGGCACCCGGGATCCCGAGCCCCGCCGCGCCCCCCTGCGGTAGGGTCCGCGCCATGCGCAGACTCCGGCTCCCGCCCCTCGTCCTGCCCCTCGTGCTGCTGCTCGGCTGCCCCGAGGAGCCCGAAGGACCACCCGGACCCATCTGGCCCGTTCGCGGGGTCGGCACGCTCACCGCGGGCGCCGCCAACGGCGCGCTGGATCTCCCGGTCGGGGTGCCCATGGGCGGCTTCACCGGCCGCGACCGCGCCCTGGGCGACGAGTCGGGCCCCGACAGCCGCAACAGCGACTACCGCACCGACTTCGTGCCCAGCGGTGGCTGGCAGACGCGCATCCCGGCCCAGGCCATCTGGATGGACAACGGCGACGCAACTGCCGTCATCGTCCGCCTCGACCTCATCTACAGCTTCGACGGCATGACCGAGGCCATTGGCGCGAAGCTGACCGAGGCCACCGGCGTCGACGTCACGGACTCCGTCTACACGGTCACCAACCACAGCCACAGCAGCTACGGGACCTTCAGCAAGGCGACCCTGCTGTTCTTCGGCGCGGACTTCTTCCGCGAGGAGATCTTCGACCGCATCGTCGACCAGGCCGTCGCCCTCGCGCTGGAAGCCCGCGAAGCCGCCGTGCCCGCGGCGATTGGGCTGGGCATCGACCCCCTGTTCGACCCCGTCGGCGACGACGCGATCTTCCAGGACCGCCGCGAGGAGAACAACGCGCTCCCCTCCCCCGATGGCGAGTACCACGCCAACGGCTGGAAGGACGAGCGCGCCACCATGCTGCGCATCGACAGCGTCGACGGCGACCCCATCGCCGCGCTGTTCGCCTTCGGGATCCACGGCACAGTCATGGGCGGCGGCAACGACCTGATCACGTCGGACGCGCCGGGCCACATCGCGACCTTGATGAACGAGCGCCACGGCGGCCCCTTGTGGATGTTCGCCCAGGGCGCGGGCGGCGACGCGTCGCCCGGCGGGCGCTTCTCGCAGTTCGCGCGCATGGAGTGGATCGCCGAAGAAGCCAGCCACCGCCTCCTGGCGCTGTACGACTCCATCGAGTTGACGTCGTCGCCCATCGCCCTGGAGCCCGTGCAGCGGTACGTGCGGCAGGGCCGGGACATCCGCGTCACCCGCAACGACACCGTCGACTTCCACTACCTGCCGTGGGACCCGGCGTGGGCCGACGACCCCTTCCGCCCGGACCTCCGCGTCTGGAACGACCAGGCCTGCGACGACGGCTGGTTCGAAGGCTGCGAGATCCTGTCGCCCCTGGACGAGTTCTGGAGCCAGCACGGCGCCGCCTTGTGCGGCGAGCCGGACATCGACATCAGCCTCTTCGGCCTGGACGTGCCCCTGCCCATGTACGCCTCGTGCCTGGACGTCGACAAGGGCTTCAGTCTCTTCAAGATCGCCTTCCGCCGGTACATCGAGAGCCGCGACGACTTCCCCCTGCCCTTGCCCGAGTCGCGCACGACGCTGCTCGGCGCCATCGGCTTGGGGCAGATCCCGGTGACGACCGTCGGGGAGGGCGTGGCCCTGCAGAACACGGTGCTGTCGTTCGCGCCGGGCGAGGTGACGACGCTGTGGGCCGAGTCGCTGCGCCACCGGTCCACCCGCGAGCACGCCGTCGAGCAGACGATGGTCATCGGCTACGCGCTGGACCACGAGGGCTACCTGCTCACCGTCGAGGACTGGATGCAGGCGGGCTACGAGGCGTCGATCATGTGGTGGGGGCCCCTGCAGGGCGAGCACATCCTGGAGCGCCTGCTGGAGGTCAACGGCCTGGCCAACAGCGGCCTGAAGGAAGACCCCAACTACCCCGACTTCCCCACGGAGACCTGGTACCCCGACTGGGACACGCCATTCGTGGAGCCCGACGCCACGCCCAACGCCGGCGTCACCGTCGACCCCATCCCCCCCTACATCTTCACCCGGGACGGCGTGCTGCCGACGGTGGGCGAGCCGGGCCCGATCCAGCCGCGCATCCAGGGCCTGCCCACGTGGACGTTCGAGGGGAGCGACCCCGCGACGGGGCTCCTGTCGGTGACCGTGGAGCGGGACGTGGACGGCCAGTGGGAGAAGCTGACGACGCCCACGGGCCTCGTCCGCGACGAGCTGCCCGACTTCATCATCGCCTACACGCCGCTGCCCCTGAACGGCACCAGCGACGACCCCGATCCGCTGCGCGATCACCTGTATCACGTGGAATGGCAGACGGTGAACACGACCGCCGGCCTCGACCAGGTAGCGGCGCTGCCCCTGGGGAACTACCGCTTCCACGTGGCCGGAGCGTCACGGGACCCTGCTGACTCGGACTACCCCTACGACACGATCGCCTGGGAGGCGACCTCGCAGCCCTTCGAGCTGGTGCCCGCGGAGACCACGGTGGAGGTGGAGTTGGACGGAACCGAGCTGCGCATGGAAGTCGGCTACGCGGCGACGCCCCGCGGGTTCCGCTTGCTGCACATGGACAGCGAGCCGACGACGGCGACGCCGTGGGTTCCGCACCCCGACGGGGTGTTTGCCGTGGCCACGGACGAGGACGGCGCCGAGGTCCAGTTGGCGGCGACGCTGACGGGCGAAGGGCCGACCACCTCGGCCGTGCTCGTGGATGTGGCCGAGCTGGGCACCGGGGCCTGGACCGTGGTGCTGGACGACGGCTGGGGCAACACGGCGTCGACGCCCGTGCTGGTGCCATGAGGCGGCTGCTTCCCCTTCTGCTGGCGGGCTGCCTGGGCCCCGTGCCCATCGAAGACACGCCCCCCACCTGGGAGCGGCCACCGGGGGCCAACGGCGACGACGACGACGACGACACGGGGACCCCGGGTTCGGTGACCGTGACCCCGTCGGCGGCGCGCGCGGGCGCCATCGTGGACGTCGACGTGGACCTGCAGAACTTCGCCTTCGACGGCACGACCGGCCCCTGCTGCGCCCCGCCCGATCTGCAGCTGCTGGGCAACGGCGACGGCGACGGGCTGAGCCTGCGCCTGTTCTTCGGGCTGGAGCTGGAGGGGGAGGTGCCGTGGGGCATGAGCGGGCTGACGGAGGCCGTGGAGACGTCGTTCTCCGTGACCGGCCGGCCGGCGCTGACGGAGCTCGTGGCCCCGGCGTCCGCCGCCGTCGATCTCGTCGAGGACGGCGACTTCCACCTGTGGTCGCTCGAGGTGCCCGCGTCCAACACGCTGGTCGCGGCGCGGGTCCGGGACACCGGCGCGCCGTTCTTCCGGCCGACCCTGTGGTGGCTGGCCGAAGACGGCTACTCGACGCTGGCCCAGGGCGGCTTCCGCATCCAGGGCGACACCTACGACGAACCCCAGGCGATGTTCTTCGGCGAGCCTGGCTCGGTGCGGCTGCGGGTGGGCGACGCGAACCTGCAGGGGGGCGCGGGCTACACGGGCACGCTGGAGGTCGCGACCCTGGCGGTGGACCCGCCGACCTCGATCCCCGAGGTGGAGTTCAACGACGTCTACGGGTCCTGGCAGGACCTGGGCGGGCTGGCCGCTGGGCGCCACGTGCTCAGCGGCATCGCGTCCATCGCCGGGCACGACGAGTTCAACAACCCAAACGGGGACCTCGATGTCTTCGTCTTCGGGGTCCAGGAGGACTCGACGGTGTCGTTCCGGCTGGACTGGACGTCGGTGCTCGAGGACTTCGATGCGGTCGTCTACGACGCCACGAACGGCGAGGTCGCGCTCACGTTCGACAGCAAGGACGCCATCGAGCCCGACATGCTGGCCGGCCGGGCCCAGCCCGAGGTCGGGACGCTGTCCTTGGACGCCGCCACGCCGTACGTGCTCATGATCGCCAACTGGCAGGGCTCCTTCGATCAGGACTGGGTCATGACCCTGGACGTCATGACGAACCTCTGGCCCGACGCGACCCAGTAGCGGCCGGCGGGCGCCCCCTCAGAACAGCAGCTGCTGCCCGGGCTGCTCGGGGGGGGGCGGCGGCGGACCGACGAGGTCACTGGCCAGCCGCTGCAGACCCAGCAGCGGGCCCCGGAACCCCAAGTGCTCGGCGAACACCTCGGCCGCCGCCTCCGTGGGGCCGCGCCAGTGGGTGTGGGACGCGAGGTCCGCGACCCCCAGGTCCACGTCGGCCACGAGCTCGACCAGCTTGCGGGTGTGGAACGCCGCGTCGCGCTGGGCGTCCAGCTTGCTCGCCAGCGTCTTGCTGCCGCGGATGGGCAGCTCGGCGACGCGGTCGAGGTTGTCGTAGATGTCCGCCAGCGTGCCGAACGCGTTGACCAGCGCCGTGGCCGCCTTGGGGCCCACGCCACGCACGCCGGGCACGTTGTCCGTCGAGTCGCCGACCAGGGACTGCCACGCGACCACGTGGCGGGGCGCCACCCCCATCCGCTCCCGGACGCCGGCGCGATCGAGCACCCGCCCGGTGTACGGGTCCTCCATCAGGATGGGCGGCTCGTCGTCGCAGACGCACTGACACAGGTCCTTGTCGACCGTGAACAGCCGGGTGCCCAGGCCCTCGCGGCGGGCGCGAACGGCCAGCGTCGCCATCAGATCGTCGGCTTCGAAACCCACCTGCGAGAACACCGCGAAGCCCAACTCCCGCATGATCTCTGGCAGTCGCTGCAGCTGGGGCACCAGGTCTTCGGGCGGGTCGCCGCGGTTGGCCTTGTACGTCGGCTCCAGCTCGTTGCGGAACGTGCGCCGGGCGGCGTCGAACACGACGGTGGCGTGGCGCGGGCGGTGGCGTCGCATCGCCTGGTGGACCAGTTGCAGGGCACCGTACATGCCGCCCACCTCGGTGCCGTTGGGGCTCAGGAACGGGCCGCGGTTGCCGTAGTAGGCGCGGAAGAGGGCGGCGGTTCCGTCGAGGACGAGCAGTTCGGGGGCGGTCACGGGCGGAGGATGACACGGGGACGCCGTCGGGCCCCCCTTTTGGGGCCCGGGGCGAGCGACCGGCTGTGGGCTACCATCGCGGCCATGGCCTCTCGACTCCTGGTTGCCCTCTCCCTGGCCCTGGTCGGCTGCCTCGACGGCACGGTCGAGGTGAACCCCATCCCCGTCGACTTCGGCTTGGTCCCGGTGGGCCAGGAGGGCCTCGCCTCGGTCCAGTTCGTCAACCGCGGCGCCGATCGCGACGCCACGCTCGCCATCGAGCCCGCCACCGGACCGTTCTCCATCCGCTCCGAGCCGTCGCTGGTGCTGGGGCAGGACCGCCTGATGACCGTGTTGCTGGCGGTGCAGGGCGACGAGCCGGGGGTGACGTCGGGGCTGCTGACGGCGAGCTGGAACGGCGGCGAGGTGGTCGTGGCCATGACCGCGGAGCTGACGCTGGAGTCCGTGGACGGCGACCGCGACGGGTACCCCGCCGAAGAGGACTGCGACGACAACGACCCCGCCGTGCACCCCGACGCCGACGAGATCTGCGACGGAGTCGACACCGACTGCGACGGCGAGCTCGGGCTCGACGAGCAGAACCTGGACGGCGACGCGGCGACGGGCTGCGACGGGGACTGCGACGACGGGAACGCGGCGGTCTACCCCGGCGCCGACGAGGTCTGCGACGGCATCGACAACGACTGCGACGG